>Ga0209589_1004092_pt1 | contig 25357 bp, 8 predicted proteins | sample CowpeawhiteBW_FD_187525 | JGI IMG/M metagenome (GOLD analysis project Ga0209589, IMG submission 187525) | Root nodule microbial communities of legume samples collected from California USA - Cow pea white BW (SPAdes) (version 2) | ecosystem: Host-associated > Plants > Roots > Nodule | place: USA...
TCCGGGCACAACAAAAATGTATCAAGATCTCAAGAAAATGTTTTGGTGGCCCAAAATGAAAAAGGAAGTGGCACAATATGTAGCAAAATGTCTAGTTTGTCAAAAAGCTAAAATAGAACACCAAAATCCAGCAGGAATGCTACAATCCTTAGATATACCTGAATGGAAATGGGATAGTATAACAATGGATTTTGTAGTTGGCCTCCCACGAACCATTCAAAAATTTGATTCCATATGGATTATGGTGGATAGGTTAACAAAGTCTACTCATTTCTTACCCATTAACATTAGGTATTCATTGGAAAAATTGACTGAATTATACATAAGAGAAATTGTTAGGTTACATGGAGTTCCAATAAGTATTATATTTGATAGGGACCCTAGATTTACTTCAAAATTTTGAGGAAGTTTACATCAAGCTTTAGGTACCAAGCTTCACCTTAGCTCAGCTTATCATCCCCAAACTGATGGACAATCTGAAAGAACCATTCAATCTTTGGAAGATTTGCTGAGAGCTTGTGTGTTAGAAAATTCTAATAGTTGGGATCGATGCCTGCCTTTGATTGAGTTCACCTATAACAATAGTTTCCATTACAGCATAGGTATGACACCCTATGAGGCATTATATGGAAGGAAATGTAGAACACCTTTGTGTTGGTTTGAGACCGGTGAGAATTTAGTATTAGGTCCTGACATGATTCAACAGACAACAGAGAAAATCAAAATGATCAGGGACAAATTCTGAATTTCAAGTTATGCTAACAAGAAAAGACGACCTCTTGAATTTCAAGAAGACGATCATGTATTCTTGAAAGTAACACCAACCACTGGAATTGGTAGAGTGATGAAATCAAAGAAACTCACTCCCCAGTTTATTGGCCCTTACCAAATTCTTAGAAAAATAGGTCTTGTTGTTTATCAAATTTGCTTACCTCCGTTCCTTTCCAACCTTCATACTGTCTTTCATGTGTCTCAATTAAGAAAATATATTTTTGATCCAACTCATGTGATAAGACCTGATACAGTACAATTAAAGAATAACCTTACATTTGACGCAATACATGTACAGATTATGGACAAGAAGGTCAAAGAATTGAGAGGCAGACAGATCCCTCTAGTGAAGGTCTTGTGAAATGAAGCTAATGGAGATATTACATGGGAATTAGAAGAGAAAATAACAAACCTTTACCCTTATTTATTTAAAAAAATAATAATTTCGAGGATGAAATTTCTTTTAGTAGGGGAGAATTGTAACATCTCAAAATTTGTACCATAGTGTTTTCGGTGTGTCAATACCTAAAAGTTTATGATACATTATTTTTCATAGGTATTGTAACTAGTATAATAAATTTTGAACATATGATATAAAAATTATAATTATTCAAGAAATCAAAATTTAAGTGTTTGTAATTAAAATAATAAAAATATTACTACAAAATAATATACTTCAATAATAAAATAAGTTATAATACTTATAACATTATAGCTACATTTTAGTTTCCGAAAAACATATGTTTTGCCTTTATTATAATAATAATAATATAAAAATAAAAATAAAAATAATATTTATAGTCTTCTCTAAATTGAACCTTTATGATATATGTATAGACACTTTATATATTATGATAAGGTAAACAAAAGAATTTTTTTTAGATTGAATCTCCACCGCCACGTCACAATTCATGTACATGCACTGTCAAAATGGCAAATCACAATTAATGCCATGATAGGTTAATATTAAAGACAGATTGGATAAACAAAAAAAAAATCTTGATAGGCCAATCTTTAACAAACTAAACTAAACCAAGGAAGAATTGAAACAGAAATGAGATAGTGCAATTTAAACTAAGTGTAATCATTACAAAATGTAGTATAAATATGGATGAAGTGAATCAAATGGGGGAAAGAAAGAGAGACAGTGAAGAAAAAAAAAAAGAAAGAGAGGGAGGAGAAGCAAAGAGTTTTTGCAAGTGTGAGAAAAGAAAGAGAAGAAAAATAAAATACAAAGATCATCTTCAAAAGTATATCTTCCATAACTAAGGTAAGGGAATGAGACATCTATCATTTTATCTTTTTACTTTGATTTTAAGTAAATGAAAATTTGTTTTTCTTTTATGTTTTTGTACACACACACACACACACACACACATATATATATATATATATATATATATATATATATATATATATATATATATATATATATATATATTAAAGACACTTATAGGACTATTACAAAAATAATTGCTTTTAGTGGGGTTATATTTGGTGTTTCTGGGGGTTTAACCCCCATTAATGGCTTTACCAGGGGTTTATAATTCCCCTGGAAGAGCTCGCGTAGCTAACAGGTTACCGGGGGTTTTTAGCAACCCTTGAAAAAGTGCAACTTACTTGGGGTTTTGAACCTCCGCTACTGCTTGGGGTTTTTGAAACCCCTGCTATTATATGGAGTTTTTGAAACCTCCATTACTGCTTGGGGTTTTTAAAACCCCCACCATTGCCTGAGGTTTTTAAAACCCCTGTTGTTGCCTTCACGTGATCTATATTATATTGTATTAGATTGTCTAAACATTTTATAATAAGATTTTATTAAACCAGTTTTGCATCAACAACACAATACGAGTTAAGATAAATCTTAAGTATGTAAGCATTAAAGGTGCACATTTTATTCATAATTATTATTGAATACAATTAAGTCTTAACCAAATAATAAGTGACCGTAAGTAAAATTCAAGTGTGTGCATGGGTACATCAGCCTCCAATGTTAACTAACTAGAAGAAGCACAATTCAATGTTAACTACCAATTCTTCCCCTTCGAGGGTATGGATATTCAGTGGACTTTCTGAGAACTGGACCAGCATACTTTGCACTCTTATGTGGATCACTCAAATCATTGTAGTATGCATAGTCATACACCATGTCCCACTCTTGCAACTCTTCCATCCCCTCTTAAACTCTCTAGTTCTTCTTCTATGTACTTAAGAAGTGGCTTTGGCATTACACTTGGAAGGTATGCCTGCATGCAATACGTTAGTAATAATCAAACATGTAACTAGTAATTCACAATAACGAAGAGAAAAGGAGACTTGAAAAAAATCCTTGCATGGAATTTATCTTGACAACTCGTTGTTGGTCAACCATTTATATCAACATAAATAAAGCTAAATTCAGAATTATTTGATTCAATAAAATGTGTATAGTTTATGTTTTTAATTTGGTCAATTAACATAAACGTGCTTACAAGAATTTAAGAGATTTCATGTGGCCAAATGAGTTTGATGTTTTCCCATCACCAACTCCTCCAAAATCTTTCAAACTTGTACTGTGTTTTCTGCAATTGATGACAAAATATTTAGTTTTCGCCAATTCACTGTGAACCCTACTTTCTGCTACCTTCACATTCACTGATCCCAATATCAGAATTAAAGAAATCACACCAAGGACCTCCACATATAACACCAGACTCATCAGATCAATTCAACATAAAACATCTCTATGAGCAATGCATCTGAACAATATATGAACACACTAACCAAAAGTTTGCTATGAAAGTTATCAAAATCCAAATGGAAGTGTATCAATACATCAGAAACACTATATTTGATGATTATTCATGACAAATTATGTGCTATTACTGTAAGAAAATAAGAGAGAAAAAGTTACATGATTATTTCTGCGGTGAAGACACTGCTTCAGATACGAGAATAGCATAGTTAAATTTTAGTTTTGGGGTTTTTTTCTTGAATAGAGGATGCAAGCATAGGAGCGCACACATACATACACACACACAATATATATATATATATATATATATATATATATATATATATATATATATATATATATATGAGATTATAAATATACTAAACGCATTAATGGAATAATAATGTTTTAATGTTTGAAAAAGTGGCATGCTTATTCTTTGTATATTCTACCATCTACGATTATAAAGAGGAAATTAGAAAAAAAGTGTTCAAACAAGTTCTAATGTCATATGTTTTCTCTTAATGTCCCCTATGCACATAATTAAGAAGGAATGATTTCCTTAAGAATATTCTACTCATAAAAGTGTGAACCTAAAATAGAGTGAAAACACTAAGGAAAAAATATTTATTGCTTCAAAAACTCTGTTGATAGTGTTTCCAAGAGCAGGTTCATTATTAATCAAATTTAAAGCCCATTTATCTTGTTGCAGTGAACGTCCATGACCTGAAGTCATTAAAATACCATCATTTCTGAAATATAAATGCTAACATCTAGTTTTTTTCCTTGATTTAGTGAACTTGAAATTCCAGTTTCAAGCTTTAAATATAATACAATATGTCTTTTTATTCAGCTAAACGTGAAGAGATGGAGTTTCAAGCTAGAAAAAAAAGAGAAAGCAGAGACCAACCAGTCACTAACAGCTAATTCGCAAACTTGATACCTATAAATCAAATTTAATTTAATTAGAATGAGGTGTAGGTGACTGTTGAGGAAGCAATAAAAGAATTAGTGAGTGGAGCTAGGTTTATGTATGTTAAGGAGTACACAGGCTGAAGGTGCATCCAAATCCAACTTAGAGGAGTATTATTTTAACTCCTAAACTTAATTTAAAAAAAAAAGATTATTTGAAAAGTGCAACATTACTTTGCTTCCCCCAACTTCTTTTGCTTTTGTTTTTGCGTCTGTTTAGTTGGTCACTCTCTCACTCCTCTTCTCTCATTTCATACGCTCTAATTATATCCAAAATCCAAATAGACCATAACACTCAGTGAGAATGACAAACCTAAGGAAATCACAAACATATCATCTACGCACACATCTATTGTTCAATTTTGGTAATAGCTTTAGGTTAGGTCAAGTACCAAACATGCGAAGCAATTGTGAACACGTGACGCAACTGAGAAACAACACGAACGACCAAACCTGCAACGCACAAACTAAAGCCACTGAACTTGCAATCACACAAAGCATAACAAATTTGGGTGAAAGAGGAAAACTAAGAGAAAAAAAATTGAAAGTCATTACCAATTTGAAGTTGCGATTCACCAATGAAGATTTGTAAAGAGAAATCCAGAGGGATTGGAAGCTAGGATTGGGAGAGGGCAAAACGAAAGAACTTTTATTGAGATTTAGAGAGGGCAAACACAAGCTTGTTAACTGAGATTGAGAAATGAAGTAATGGGGACTCTGTTAGCTCACACAGGCAAGAGAAGAGAATGAATAGGTCACAAAAGCAAGACGAAAGGCTATTCGAAAAGTTGAAAAAGGTGGTACTGTGAATATGTGAGAGGGAAATACAATTTTTCAAGGGTTACTTTTCAATGTGAGGGTCATTTAAAAAACCTTTGTTACTTATCAAGGGTTTGAAAACCCCTTGTTATGAGTGTAATTTACTTGAGGTTATTTTAAAACCTCTAATACTTTTCAAGGGTTTGAAAAACCATTGTTACAAGTGTAATTTACTTGAGGTTATTTTAACCCCTCCTAATAAACCCCAATTAAAATTTAGAATTTTTGTAGTGTACCCTCATAAAAAATGACGCTGTGACAATACTGTAATGATTGTGAAGATTTTTAACGACGATTGACTGTGAACCGTAATTAAAAGTCCAGTATAGATAAACGATGAAGATTCTATTGAGAATAATTATTAAATGTCTTACATACGACAACAATTATATGGTCAATAGTCATTAAAAGTTATGCATTTTTTAAACATTTTTTTTCACTTTTTCGCTCACGTTGTGTTTTCGCTTTTCGCGTAACTTATTCCTTTTCTTCTTTCCCATTTTCTCTTCATCATGTTGCCCCTTCAAGCTCGCCACACATCGCAACTTCAAGCTTGCCGGTCATTGTACCACCAAGGCTTTAGAGTCATCTTGTTGTTAAGGTTGTTGCTTTTGTACGTGGTGCATTTGCAAGGAGTGGTTTCCTACCTCGTTAGTCTTTGTGCAATCGTTGTTGAAGCTCGTAGTCGTTGACCCATTCAGAGTTGTCGCCACTAGTCATTACCACTCTAAATGTTGTCGCTTCCAGTTGCTCACTAAACCACTAATGTTAAAAAGAAGGCTTAAATACACATTTGGTTCATATTTTCATTGTGTTTGTTCATTTTAATCCTCATTTCCGTTTTACGTTCAATTAGGTCCCCATTTTCAAAAATTGGTTAATTTGGTCCTTTTTTACTAACGGTGTTTAAATAATTAACGTTTTTTAACAGTACATGCCACATGTCAACTCCTCTTTATTTATTTATTTATTTTATTTGTTTAATTTCAAAAAAATTGTTCACATGTCAAGTCACAATTGTACAACCTGTCAATTATACTACCACGTATTAGTTTGTGGTTGTATTATTATTTTTTTTGTTCAATTTAGCCTAAATATTTGTTATTTTTGTTTAATTTAGTCTTTATATTCATCTTTTTTGTTCAATTTACTATTAGTTTTTGTTAAAATGGAACAATTTTTTCTTTTTCAAGTTGAGACCAAATTTAATTTTTTATAAATATTATATATTTATTTTTGAAATTGACATTATTATTAATTATTTTTTAAAATCAATTATAAATTATTATATTTAATTGTAAATTGAATATAATTCTTAGATTCAATTGTTAAATAGAATATAATTATTTAAAATATTATTAAAATATAATTATTAAATGTTTTAAAAATATATATTAACATTTGTAAAATTGACATTTAAATTTAAAATATTTAATATCTTTATTGCATTTTAGATATTAAACTCTAAAATATTTTATATTTAAATATTTATTTTATAAATATTATTTTACTTTTCTAAAATATTTCTAATATTTGAAATATTTTTAAAATATCAATTTTAAAAGAATCGGTATTTTAGAATATAAATATCAGAAGCAAATATTTAATAATTGTATTCTAATAATATTTTAAATAATTTTATTCTGTTTAATAATTAAATTTAAGAATTATATTCAATTTATAATTAAATTTCACAATTTATAATTGAATTTAGAAACAATTAATAAAAATTTCACTTAAAAAAATAGTATAATTTCTATAAAAGATATTAAATTTGGTATCAATTTTAAAGGGACAAAATTGATTCATTTTAACTAAAATTTGGATAAAAATGAACAAAAATAACAAATATAGAGACTAATTTGAACAAAAATAACAAATATATAGACTAAATTGAACAAAAAAATAACACAACCACAAAATGACACGTGATACAATTATGGCATTACACATGAATAATTTTTTTGAAATTAAAAAAACTAAAAAAAATAAAAAAAGAGCTGACACATGACATGTACTATTAAATAACATTAACTATTTTAAAAGTGTAAGTAAAAATAATCAAATTGACTAAAATTTGACAAAAATGATGACTAAATTGAATAAAAACAACAAAAATATGGATCAAATATATATTCAAGCCTAAAAAAGAACTATTCAATGAAGTCACCGTTACTTACCAACTTGTTTGATACCAAAGGACAATGATTTATTTCACCCATTATCAATTGTTTAAACTTATAATGACGATTGAATTAGTGACGATTCTAGGTAAGGGTGAGTATAAAAGCTTAAACCGAACACACCCGACCAAACCGAACAAAAAAGTAGGTGGGCGGTTAGTTTGGTATGAATTCAGGTATAACTGGATAATTTAAAATGGTTAAAACAAGTATAAGTGGTCGTATACGGGTCAGGAAAACAATATTTGAGAATACTTGTCCCGACCCATCTTTTTAAGAGAAAAAACGCTAGCTTCCTCTCCCTCTCATATTTCTTGTAGAGTTTCCTAGTAACGCTCATCTTTTTCGTTCTTGTTCTCTGTAGCCCCTTTTCTCCACTTTAAATCTTTCATTGAAACCCTAAAATCTATTTTCCCATGCTTTCATGTCTTTCCTTTCTTCTTTGAAACCATCATACAGAGAAACAATAGCAAGAACTATCCAAGATCGCTTGACACTCTTTCATTAGACGCCCATAACAGAGACCCTTTCTCATCTTCTTCACAGTGCCTTTTGTAAAACCTGAGAAAATTAAATAATTAAATAAATAATTATTTAATATAAATGCGTGAATGAAATCTTTATGACATTTAATGCATGACGTTATGATAAAGAATAATACTAGTTCAAGTGGTTGAGAATACTTGGTTCTTATGAAATAACTTAGGTTCTAGTCATGTTGATTCCATTTGTGTTTAATCTAATTATTTTACTACAACTCACTTTCTAAGTTTATGCCAGAAACCGCCTGATGGCATGACAGACTGCCATAGCTCGTTTTGTGGTGTTTTGTGAATTCTGGACTTTTCTTATTGAACGAGTATTGGTATATATATGAACATTAGGGTTTACAAATTTGGGGGTTTAGGGTTGGATATAACTTGCATGGAAAAAGGCAATAAAATTAAGTGTATTTGAAACCTAATGTAATGATTGTGAACTTAAGCAAATGATTGGAGTGTATTGATTGAAAAATTGATGGAATGTGGGATAATTGTGATTTTAGGATTCATAGGTGCAAGAGGATTCTGGGCTTTTACCCAAAACTGGATGCACTGCCTGACGACACCTTGTTTGCCACCAGGCGCCAAAGAAAGTGGAGATGACACTATGTGTTATGATATGCAGTGCAAACTTGGAGATTCTGTTTGAGTCAGTTGGGGTATTGCACCTAAGAGTAACATTTTTCAACTTATAGGAAACTTCACAACAAAAATAACACCAAAAATTTACTCTGATCTGTCCAACATGTCAACTACATTGATAATTGTTTCCATGCATATTTTTAATATCATATACACTTTACACGTAAAAAAAAATCAACTACAACAATATTTACATATTTAAATTAGTAATCTATTTATTAATGCAATGATTAATTCTCCTTGCCTCAAAATAACATTCTTCCTAGCAAAAACCTTCATTGAACACCTTTAGAAATTTAACAAGATTCCAAGAAAATCTTTAAATATCCAATCCTACACTAAGAAAATTTCTCTTTGCAAACTACCCAAAGCGGAAAAGAAAATAATACTTTGTAGAAATTAAACCACTTACACAAATCATAGTTTTAATCAAACCACTTTGTTTCTTCTTTTGCTTCCTCTTTAGAAATGTAATTTGACATCACAACAAAGTCCAAATTATTTTTAATTGTTTGAATGGAATGAAAAGAGTAAAAAAACAAAAAAGAAAAAGAAAGAAAGTAAAAAAAAAGAAGTTATTTAGATTAAGAGAAACAAAAATAAGAAATTTGTAATAGATGTGATTTGTGTTATAAAATAATTTTTTAAAATGTATTTAAAAAGTAATTTTTTTAAAACAATTTAATATAAACATAATTTTAAAATATAAATTATAATAAAAATAAAAGTTATTTTAAAATTTAAGAAATAAAAAAACAACTTTTTAAAATAACATATTAAAACAAATTATTTTACATTTATTAAAATTTATATTAGGTTATTTTAATTATTGTTTTGCTATTTTTATTTAATTATAATTATTAATCAAATATCAACGTATGTGACGAATTAAGATTTTATTCATAATAGAAAATATATAAACGTTTTTTTCTTCATTTTGTAAAGAAACAGTGTAATGTTAATATTTTTTATTTGTGTTAATATTTTTTTTTGACTCATCGATGTAATTTCTTTGTATAATAATTTATAATAGTAACCGCTAATCATTCATAATAATTGATGATAAAAATGTGTTGATATTGTAAATATGAAAATGTACTTATGTTTAAGTTAATTTATCTGTATTTTTATTTTGTTATAATAAAATACTATTATTATACTCTATAGAGGGTAAATTAGGTTACATATAGGTTGACAGTATTCGAAGAATACGGAAGAGTTTGTAGTCTGTTTATTTGTTGTGCTTTTGACAAATTTATATAAAATCATATAAATCTTAAGTTTAAAAAAAATATATTTTATTATACATATATTCACACACTTAATAAACATATATTACATAATTAGTATATCAAGTTGTTTGGGAAACCATCAATATTTTGGTCACTGTAGTCATTTGCGTGACATTGTTGCCAACAAAACTATATTAAAACTCCTATTAATATCATGATAAAATATAAAATAAAGAATAATTTCTTAAACATGTTTACAATATATTTTGTTCATTTTTTTTTATATTTTAGTAAATATTTTCTAAATTTTAAAACAATTAAACTAAAAAAAGGTAAAAGTATAATGAGATATGTAACAAAACAACTTCCCATATTTGCTTAGAATCGTAACTCATTAACACCAGAATAAAAACTGCGTGTATACAGGAGAATCTAAAATAAAATTCTTTTAACAAACATGAGAATAAATGTTCAACATCTTTATTTCTAAAAATATTTCATTCAACAAACCCTCCTAAATAATAGGAAATTAATTAATTAATTAATTAATTACAGTAATCTATTATGAAAATATAGAATAATCAGAAGATAATTGAAGAGGGGCCATCATTTGCTACTCCATATACATCAAACAAAGACTCCTATGTCATGCAAAGAAGTAGCTGCAATGTTAATTACAAACAAATACATTTATTGAAGAGAAAGATATTATACCATGCTTCCAATTGAGTTTATAAATTAAAAATATTACTACATCTTAAAACATACATATATTCACTATTTTATTTATGTATATGAAAAAGTAATATTAGATATTAAAATAATTTCCTTTTATAAAACATTACAAGTATACAAATTTGTTTTTTCCTTAAAATAAAAAAATTATAACTTTGTTGTAGATGTAACAACTTATATATTTTTTTAATCTTTGTATTTAATTGTAAAAATAAATTATGATAACCTTCTATAAATAGAGAATAAAAAGTACTTTTACTGTGTAAGGAATATTCAATTCACTATCAGAAATTAATTTTATTTGTATTTGTGATGAATAATAAATATTATAAATTTTTGTAGTGAATTATTATCTATTTAATTATTATTATTGATTAGTAGAAACACAGCAATGCATGTGAGTTCACTTGTTTGTATTATAATAAAAAGTTAATTATATTATAAAATAACTTTTATAAAATTAATATTATAAAATAAATAATTTTTATATATATTTTTATGATTAATGGTATAGGTAATTATAATGAATTATATTATGTATTACACACTACATTATTTTACGAAAAGCGAGAAGGAAAGTTTGAAAGGAAGATACAGATACACATGTGTCCATAAACGGTATCGTTTAGCATATCCACGTCGTCGTTTTAGACTGTGTGGAATCGTAGACATCAATCAATCAAAATATATAATTTCCATTTTATAATTATTTATTTTTATTTTTCTACCTTTCTCGTATTCTCTTCTTCTTCTTTTCTCTCTCATCCTCTCTAAAATTTTTCTCCCAAATTTTCTTTCAACAAAATCTCACCGTTTCGCGTGAGTGAAGCGCAACACCCTCTTCACCCAACCCTTTCTCTCTCTTCTCGCGATTTCTCTGTCTTTCACTTTCTCTCTCATCTCGCTATTCCTTCGCACAAAATCTCTGGATTTCCGTAGTTTCCAGAGCGATCGCTCGATCTGTAACGCGAAGAAGAACCCTTTCCCTTTCTGTAGCCGATCATTGGGAACGTGCGTAACCGAGCCCTAAAATCCCCTTTTACTACCTCGCCGAAGGCGGATTGGAGGAGGAGATCTGCGATGTCGTTCTTGATCTAGGGTTTCCCCCTTCAGTGGTGGTTCCAAATCTAGGGTTTCGAAGACGAGGCGTGGGAATTCGGTTTCGAATTGATGTTTCTTTTCAGGGGCGAAGCTGGGATCGACACGGAAGATGGAGGATTATGCATGGGTGTGGTGGTGACCAGTGGAAACACAATCGGCACATGTGGCCTGTACCTGCTAACGCGACCACTGTAGCCATCGATTCTTCACCGTCTCAATTTATATGCAAAGTATATATATAAATATATATATATATAAATCTAAACCGTTATTAGTTTTTCACTGTGTTTTCGATCAATTTCCTCTCCAGGTCCTTTTTGATTGTTTGGATTATGTCAAAATTTTTTAATTAAAAAAGTGTAGTTGTGATTTTAATTGAAAAAGCTCGGTAATCTCCTTTGTGATCGTGTTTTGTCTGGTTTGACCTAATTTTTTAGTTTTGTTACTAAAAAGTTTTTAATCGGTTGTGTCCTCGTTGTTTTCGATCTTAGTCTTGATGAGTTGTGGGTTTTTATTGATTTGTTTTCTTTTTTTTTTTTATACTAGAGAATACATGTGTGTGTGAAAGATTGAGATTAGGAAGCTGTTGTTGGGCTCTTGCCAAGCTGTTACTGATTTGGGGAAAATGTTATCTTTCTCTTCCTGATCTTTATTTTTATTTTTTCAAAGCTTGCTGTCTACCTGTATTTTAATGGTTTTATTTATTGTTTGCTACATTATTTTTAATTACTGGTATTTTGGGTTGAAATCTACAGGATGGTTCTGCCTTTATGGAATTCACTGCTCTACTATGTTATTGAATGTATTAATATATTAATAATAACATTTGAGTGACAAAAGTTATATTGAATTCTTCTTTGTAAATCCTGAGTGTAAATTGTATTCATAATGGTATCTGATTCTAAATTTCTCCATATATATGATTGTGGCAAATTCCTATTTTTGATCCTCTTGTGGGTTGTAATTGTTGCTGTCTGCATTTGATAACCAAATCCTTGTTGTGTTATCTGATATTGTTATGCATTGAGATTCTTTCTTCTCTTAATTTTATTTGCATCTACGTTCATAATATATTTCTATAAATAACCATTGTCTTTTGCTTGAATATTTGTAGATTTTGGTTATTTAATCACTGTACATAATCATTGTAGGATGGACGCAAGATTCGCGCCGGTGATTGTGCACTCTTCAAGCCACCTAGGGACTCCCCTCCTTTTATTGGAATAATTCGCAAGTTATCTTATGATAAACAAGAAAGTCCAAGTTTAGAAGTACATTGGCTTTACCGACCTGCTGATTTAAAACTCGCTAAAGGAATTGTGCTGGAAGCTGCACCGAACGAAGTTTTTTACTCCTTTCACAAGGATGAAACACCTGCTGCATCATTACTCCATCCGTGTAAAGTCGCATTTCTTCGTAAAGGTGTTGAACTTCCTTCAGGGATATCCGCATTTGTCTGTCGACGAGTTTATGACATTGAGAACAACTGTTTATGGTGGCTAACTGATAAGGACTACCTTAATGTTAGTTTTCTTATAAATATCGTTTTGTCATAATTTTGTATATAATGATTTATTTATACATTTTTGGTCTGTTGATGAATTCAGGAACAACAGGAAGAAGTTAACCAGCTATTAGACAAGACAAAACTAGAAATGCATGGGGCTGTGCAGTCAGGAGGCCGTTCTCCAAAACCCTTGAATGGTCCAGCATCAACACAGTCTTTGAAATCTGGTTCTGACAATATACAAAATAGTTCTTCGTTTGGTGCACAGGGTAAGGGTAAAAAGAGAGAGCGGGGTGATCAGGGTTCTGATTCATCTAAAAAGGAGCGGTTATTTAAGATAGAAGATGGAGATTCTGGTCAGTTTAGACCGGAGAGCATGTTAAAGTCCGAGATTGCTAAAATAACTGATAAAGGTGGGCTTGTGGACTTTGAAGGAGTTGAAAAACTGGTACAGCTTATGCAGCCTGACAGTGCTGATAAAAAGATTGATTTACCTGGGCGGATAATGCTTGTTGATGTAATTGCACTTACAGACCGGTACGACTGTCTGGGCTGGTTTGTACAGCTTAGGGGTTTACCTGTATTGGATGAATGGCTGCAGGAGGTCCATAAGGGAAAAATTGGTGATGGAAATCCCAAAGAAAGTGACAAGTCTGTTGATGATTTTTTGTTAGCTTTACTGCGTGCATTGGATAAGCTTCCTGTGAACCTTCATGCACTGCAGACCTGTAATGTTGGTAAGTCTGTCAATCATTTACGCACGCACAAGAATGCTGAAATTCAGAGGAAAGCCCGGAGTTTAGTGGACACATGGAAGAGGCGTGTGGAAGCTGAAATGAACATGAATGATTCAAAGTCTGGTTCAAACCGTGCTGTTTCTTGGCCAGCAAAGCCAGCAAACTCGGAGTCTCCTCATGTTGGAAATAGGAAAACAGGCGGATCCTCTGATAACGTTGTGAAGAGCTCCGCAATTCAACCCTCATTATCTAAAAGTTCCCAATCTAAGTTAAGTTCTGGAGAAGCTTTGTCGAAGTCTTCATCTCCTGCCTCTACTAAATCATCGACTACCCCAGCAGGCGTGAACTCAAAAGATCAAAACAGTAAATTCTTTGTTGCTGCAACGTCAGATCTACCTCTGACACCTATCAAAGAGGAGAGGAGCAGCAGTTCTAGTCAATCTCAAAATAACAGTATAACTTGTTCTAGTGAACATGCTAAGACTATTGGTTCTTGCAGGGAAGATGCAAAGAGCTCTACTGCAGTGTCAATGAGTGGAAGTAAAATTCATGGTTGTACATCTCGAACTCGCAAGTCAAGCAATGGCGTACATGGGGGGGCTGGTACCGCGGTAGGTCAAAAGGAGCACAACTCTGCAAAACACGCAACCAGAAATTCACCTTCTGAGAAAGTATCACCAACTCGAGCATCCCATGAAAAATCAATTGACCAGGCCCTTGCCGATCAAGGGAATAACCAGCGACTGATTCTTAGGTTGCCAAACACCGGTCGCAGTCCTTCAAGGGGAGCTAGCGGGGGCTCTTTTGAAGAACCAGCTACAACGAGCAGCAAAGCTTCATCTCCTGCTGACCGGAATGATAATCAGGACAGAAGAGTGAAAACTAAGGCCGAGTGTTTACTGACCCATGTGTCAAATATGATGAATGAGGCTTGTGATGCTAATGATGCTTTGATTGGTGATGAAGGTAAGGGTACTCCAATAGTTGATGAGCGAAGCAGGGCAAATGAAGATAGTGATAAGGTATTAGAAACATCAAAGCCAACTAGTTTGCCATCTGGGTTTGTTTCCAGATCAGGGCAGACTTATGATGCTTCTTTAAGCCCCATGAATGCGTTAGTTGAAAGCTGTGTAAAGTTTTCTGAAGCAAGTTCATCCGTTTCCCATGGAGACGATGGGATGAACCTACTAGCCACTGTGGCTGCTGGGGAAATATCCAGATCTGAAAATGCGTCACCTGTGGCATCCCCTGAGAGAAAGTCTCCTGCAGCAGATGAAATGTGCTCAGGCAATGATTTGAAGTTAAAGCATTCTGGTGAAGCAGCTGTTCGCACTCTTTCGGAGTTGAATGGTAGGGCTACAGGGGAGCATCCTTTGAATACAGTTGATTCATTGCAGATAAAGAATGAGTTGAGGCATCCTGCCATGACTCTGTCACGTGATTTTTCAGGGGATGGTGAAACCATTTCATCTTCCCATGACACTCATATAAATGTCTCCCCTACAAATTTGTCACAAAATGTTGAAGGTCCATGCTTACGGACCGAAACCAAAGAAGATACTTCTGTTACTATACTGACAGCAAAAAAGGAGAGTAATGCAGACGCTGAAGTTTCAGACTCTAAATTAATGCCAAGGGCCTCCTCCTTGGATGATGATCAGAAGGTTGATCACATGAGTGAGGAGATCATTGAGGATGAGAAAATGTTGGTTTCAAAACCTGTTACAAATGTTGAGTCAGAAAACGTATCTGGTGAAAAGCAGCCGGAGTTAACTTCAGGTGTGGTGGATAATGAGAACCAGATTAGTGTGGAGAAAGCAACAGGTACTGGAATACTAGTGCAAAAGGCCTCTCCAATTGCTGAAAACTGTGAGTCTGCATATTTAAAAAAGGAGTCACCTGCTTCTGGCAATGCTTTAATTGTACCCAAGGATGAAAGTGCCGATGACATGAAGTCAGTTGTGATTGAGCCTGATGTAAGACCTATCGAGCAGGATTCTTCTGCTCCAGATGATTCTAATGAATGTGCTGAAGTTAATATGGGCAGAAAAGAAACCATTGGTCAGTGTTCTGGTTCATCAGTTCAGCCAGATTTACAAGCAATGGCTAGGACAGAGAGTGAAGTGTCCAAATCATGTGAGCAAAAGCTTGATGCAAACCCGTCTGAAGTTTCAGGAGAGAGGCATGCATGCTCTACAGCTGGTGCTGATGCAGCTGTAAAACTTGACTTTGATTTAAATGAAGGCTTTCCTGTTGATGATGTAAGCCAAGGGGAGATTGCCAGACAGGATGATCCTATCACATCATCTGCAGTTCATGTTCCTTGCCCGTTGCCTTTTCCTATTTCGTCCATCTCTGGTGGCTTCCACCCTTCAATTACTGTTGCATCCGCTGCTAAAGGGCCGGTTGTTCCACCAGAAAACCCATTGAGGATCAAGGGGGAGCTTGGATGGAAAGGATCTGCCGCTACCAGTGCATTTCGACCAGCTGAACCTAGGAAAAATACTGAGATGCAGTCCTCTACTAATGATATTACTTCTGTTGATGTCACTTCTATCAAACAAAATCGCCCCCCCTTAGATTTTGACTTGAATGTGGCAGATGAGAGATGTTTTGAAGATGTTGGTTCACATGGTTCTTTAGATTCTGGACCGCATGATCGTAGTGTGGGTCTTGATCTCGATTTAAACAGAGTTGATGAGACTCCTGAAATTGGTACTTTCTCTATAAGCAAACTGGATATTCCTGCTTTACCAAGCAAGCCGTCATTGTCTAGTGGGTTGTCTAATGGTGGAAGTGTCTCAAGAGACTTTGACTTAAATAACGGGCCTGGCCTTGAAGAAGTTGGTAGTGAAGTCCCTATACGTAGTCAGCAGATGAAAAATTCTGTGCCGTTTCCAAGTGCTGTTCATAGCACGAGAACAAACAGTGCTGAATATGGAAATTATTCTGCATGGTTTCCTCCTGGCAATTCCTATTCTGCAATTACTGTCCCGCCACTTCTATCTGGTAGAGGGGAGCAGAGTTATGTTACTGGTGCCGGGGCACAACGAATAATGGGTCCAACAGGTAGCACACCTTTTGGTCCTGAAATCTACAGGGGATCAGTACTTTCATCCTCACCGGCTGTTGCTTATCCGTCCACTACAGCTTTTCCATATCCTGGATTTCCATTTGAAACCAATTTTCCATTATCCTCAAACTCCTTTTCTGGTTCAAATGCATTTATGGATTCGTCGAATGTGGGCGGGCTATGTTTTCCTACCATGCCTACACAGCCAGTGGGGCCTGGTGGTGTCGTTTCATCCACATATCCTCGTCCATATGTCATGAGTCTTCCAGGTGGTACTAGTAATGTGATACCTGACAGCAGAAAATGGGGAAGTCAAAGTCTGGATCTTAATTCAGGCCCTGGTGTAGCAGATACAGAACGGAGGGACGAAAGATTGCCCTCAGGATTGAGGCAAATGTCTGTCCCGAACCCACAACCCTCAATTGAGGACCACTTGAAGATGTTTCAGATGGCAGGGGCTGCTGCATTGAAAAGAAAAGAGCCTGATGGTGGTTGGGATGCTGAAAGATTCGGTTATAAGCAACACTCACGGCAATAGTGTCATGGTTCGTCAACACAAATGTTCAAGAGGTTAGCCACTTTTATGCCTTCTGTCCTCCTAATCCTTTTTTCTGCATTTTCTTGGCTGAAATTGGATGTTATTTCATGTTTCTGCGGCCCTATTAGCTCTATTAGCTCTCTTGGTCCATGAGTTTGCCTTGTATTTGGCGTTTTTAAATGTGCTATAATCTTTCATTTTGTATTTTTGAATCTTAGCATATTTTGTTAAAAAGAATAGTTCTCTATGCATGCGCCAAATATCTGTCTTTATTTGTTTGTTATACTGATGTATTTTTGCTATGCAATTTCCTTAATTTGTAATGTATTGAATTTGTATCTGTTCTGGTGCAGCTATTAAGGAAAATGTCTGATAAATTGGAGATACTTGAGTGTTGAGCCATGGACAAAGAGCAGAGATGGTACCCGTGCTGCTGATGTGCCGCTTCATTTCTGACTTGATAAAGCGATCCAGATCCTCTGATGCAGTTGTTTTGTATGAATCTGCTCCCAGATTGTCGCTTGCAGATAAGTTTTTCCTGTGTAGATATCTAACTGAAACAGCAGGTGTGATAATGCCGCCGCTTAGAATCAGAGAAATTGGCATCAAGTGTTTGACTGTGACTGTTCTGCGACAGCACCGACCCCAATCCATTCTCGAGCATTTGGAAGGAGAGGATTGGATGTATGAACTGGCTAGGCTTGAGGCCAGTTTGTCTTTAAATCATTTTTTTTCCAACTTTTGTTACATATATAGTTATTGCTGTAGTCTTGACTTTCGAATTTTGTCACTTTCACATTCTGGTTATTGATATATGCACAGGTTAGCCACCATGGCCTATGTGTCTCTTCCCTCTATTTGTTATCGCCCTGCACTTGCGTCGTTTTCTTTTTTTGGTATCATATCTAGAATTTGTTTATAGAGTTTCTTTGAATTCTTCCTTTTATTGTATGGGCAATGCCTTGATGTTCTTAGCTGCAACATAAATTCGTGATTCGTTAACTCTTGTTACAGTAGTTATCCTTGAAAAAAATGAATTGCACAACTAAGTCAGCACAGCCAGGCATCATATATGCCTACAGAAGATATGATTCATTCGCCCTCCTTCCAGCAAGAATTTCTCGTTTGCCAAGTGTACAATTCTTTTATCTTAGTCGCTTAGTTATTTAAAATTAAGTGTTTATGTTATGAACACAAGTGCTCTCTGGACCGTAGGAAATACGAAACCAGTTTTAGTGGCATACCTTGTTGCTGTAAGAAAGTTGTTGTAAAAGCTAAAGCTCAAATAGTTCATCGTGATTTTGGATGTTGTTCATACAATTCGACATTTCAGTGCATTGGGTCAACAATTTGGTTGAAAATTTTAGAGTCAGTTTCAATATGTTTGGTATGAGCACTTGTTTGTCAGAATTTGGAAATAGTGATATAATCAGTAACTTACTTTTGAGTAACCAATCTCGAATAAGAGTGATGAGTTAAGGGATTGGATTAATTTCTTTGTTTTGAATTAGCAACAAGTTGGTGAGCATTGTGTACAATTATTCTGATCTTGCTTGGCTACTGGAAAATCGATAACTTTCAGTTCATTCTTACTCAATAGCTATTAGTTGTATTACTATTATTAACGTGAGATAAAGTTCACATTAAATGCTGCCTCAAGCCTCGTACCATACTCTTTTTAAGGAAAGCTTTTGACTTCTGACTACTTCTGCGATGTCACCATCCACTGAGTGGGAAAGGAAACTTCAATTTTGTGTACTTACTCTGCTTTCAAATTAAAATCTCTTCTCTGTTTCTCTGAAAAATGATACCTTAATTCAATTCTCTCAAAAAACAAGAAAGATGAAGGTTCTTCTGTTTGTTTACTCTCACAACTAAGCTCTAAAGATCTTAATATCATTTCAAATTCTCACCATACGTGTTTGTTTTAATTACTTTTTGACCAAATTAATTTTTTACCATGGAATAAGGAAAAAGTGTTTATGTAAATAATTAAAGTCTTATATTTTCTGTGAGGGGTGTGTTTGTTTTTTGTTCTAAGAGTGTGAGAATTGATTTTTTTTTCTTGCTATAGAACAAATTGAATGTTATTATAACTTCTTTTTTAATGAAAACACAGTTTTGGAGAGTTTAAGCTTGTTTAGTGATCCCATTCTATATTGAACACAAATATTTTTTATCCTTGTAAATAATGTTATCATTTATCTGTGGTCTTGATTGCTGACATTTATTCTGCAAATATCGATAAATCTTTTATTTCTAATCAGAAACTGATAAAAGGAAACATTTAAGCTATATCTTCATGCATGATGTGTTTTAGTGAAGAAATTACGTTCGTTGATTTAAATCAATGGACCAACAGTAACTCTCATCTTCAACGTCAATTCAACGCGTTCTCACGAAATTATTTTTGACAACTGTATTATTATACAATGCATTTAATAAATTGTACGATTGTATACCAATTTTCTACAACTCCGATGAATACGCTCACAAGAGAATAAACCTTCGTACTATTATTCCATCGAATAATTACATAATTATGATGATTTAACTTTTATAAAAAAAATTGTAAAAATTATACTAAATTATACTTACAAATATATGTAACTTTTATTTATTTTAGGTAACCGTGATTCTAAAAATAAAATCCCTTTGGTCTTTTATACTTGACTTAAATACCTTTTTTTTCCTAATTTTTGTAGTGTTCTTCATTTTGACAGAATGTTTAAAATGGTCCTCATTTTCACAGTCCATGTTTTATTTAGTCCTTGTCTGTAACGCCGTTTAAATCATTAACGGAACATTCTACATGTGGCACAATTTGTATTAGGGTGTGTTACTGTACATGTGGCTAATTAACAATTAACGTTAATTTTTCAATTTAGGGAAAATTTTGCAATTAGAGAAATCTCTTTATCTTCGTCTTTCTTGAGCTCGGATTTGCATAGGAAACAACTAATACTGACCATTTCATCATTGGATTGCAGTTGCGCTCTTCATTTCAATTTTCCAATTAATCATCATCAATGAGGTAAGTGAGTTTAGGGTTTTCTGGGTTGTAATTGCTCGTGGGTTAGGGTTTTCGTAATTCTATCTTGGAGTTTATTTGTCATTCAATGGTTGTGATTCTGCATGGTTTCTAAATTACCTACTAAGACTACACCAGATGCCTACACTGCTGAGAATGCACAAACTGCTGAGAATGCACCAACTGCTAAAACTCAAACAACTCAATCACAAAGGAATGAAGTGGAGAGTCAAGCAGCACCACTACCAACACCAGAAGAACCATCTCAGCAGTTTAGGATGAAATTACAAATTAGGAGGAGGTCATGATAGCAGCTACAAACGTCTTAGTTAATTTTTGGAATTTCTGATGTAGAATCCATTATTGATGTACTGCATTTTGACTTTCCTTAAACTTTGTTCAGTTTCACTTTTGCCAAACATTGATGTAGTGCATTTTGATGAGGATGAATTAACGTTATGAATTTAACTTCTTCCAGACTTAGATCAATTTATTTTTTTCTAAGCTTATATCAATATCACTTACTTCAGATTAAACTAATATCAACATAATCAAACTAATTTATTTTTTCATTTAACAATAGTACAAAATAGATTGGACTTTAAAAGATTACACACAATAAAAGTACGAATAATACAATAACAACACAAGAACCTTATTACTAATTGTAGCTTCTTCTCAGCAACCTTTAATGACTTCTCCAAATCATTAATCGCCTCATTTGTGTCATGATGATATCCTTTTCATCAACACCACCATTTGAAAAAGTTGCAGCCCACATTATTGGAACCACCACTCTGTAAATCAATAAACCAAAAATTAAAACCAATCTATTATTAACACAAAAATAAAAACAGATTGTACCCAAAATTTTCTACCAATATTCTTTGGAGTTCTTGCCATCCTCAAAGCTGCCATCTCTCCGCAGCTACAACTAGGGGTTAATCCATTTCTCGTTGAACCACCAACAGTGCACGAAGATTGGGACCGTAACATACCTATATAATGGGATTGTTGGAAGAAGAAAATTGCAGCAACACCAATTGGGAATGGAGGAACAAGATTGCCAAAACTCACAAACTGCCCAAACATTCCTTACCAAAACCCTAGCTCACTTATTTATCCTCACCTGTACAGTACACGTAACACACCCTAATACAAACCGTGTCAGCTGTACAATGCTCCGTTAATGATTTAAACGGCATTACAGAAAAAGACCAAATAAAACACGAATTGCGAAGATGAGGACCATTTTAAACATTCTGTAAAAATGAGGACCATTTTAAACATTCTGTACAAATGAGGACCATTTAAAACCTTCTGTCAAAATGAGGACCATCCGCAACAAACACTACGAAAATGAGGACCAAAAAGGTATTTAAGCCTTTATACTTTTATTCTTTACTTAATTCTCAATTAATTTATGTATGTCTTTTTCATTTTTATGTAAAAATAAAAATAATAAAACAGAAAATCTTATAAATTTTTCTTTAAGTAAATTTCTCTATTATATTTATTGTTTTACCCGAAAGACCTTAAACCATACAAAAGATGAAAGGAGTATTTTTCTTTTATTCATCTTTTTTCCTTTTTCTAACCAATAACAAAGTTTAAACAAAGCTCAAATGCTTTATGTATTATCTACACTACTCAATTTTCTCCCATCACCATGCTAACTTGAGCAAGTTTATTTCATCACTCCTTTTATTTTAGAAAAATAATTTTTTAACAATTAAATTTTGATAATTATGTTTTATAATGTCAGATGATATTTTCTAAGTGACTTTCTAATTTTTTAATTTTAATTTTTTTATATTTAAAAATTACTTAAAAAATGTTATTCTAAATTATAAGAAGAAGAAATTATAAAATTTAGTCGTTATATTTTATCTATATTTATCACTATTCACTTTTTACACAAATTTGATGTGTAATAACACTAATAACTAGTGATTGAATTTTCACCAACCATGTTCCACAAAAGACGGGTCAAACTCTTGATCCACCACCTCTGTCACATGACCTTACATTACACTGATCCATGACCATATTCACTCTCCACCAACAACACAACCTCAGCTGCAAAAAGAGTGTAACAATTGTGGCGCAAAATTAGGGTTTGTGTCAATGAAAAATGGTCCACACCTCCAACACGATCACATGCACTGCTTAACTTCTACCTTGACATCTGTCACATTCCACCCTTCATGTTATCTTCTGACAAAAATAAAAGTACCACTTTTCATTGCATGCCATGCTTTCTCTTTCACAAGTATTGTGCTCTTCCACAAACACTTCTTAAAATTCTAACAAATAAAATAAAAAGAATAATATTTTGAATACTAAATTTTGACAACTTTCTCTTATAACATGATGTATTATCTTTTAAGTGGTTTTAAATGATTGAAAATAAAAAAGATAAAAAATAAAAAATCACTTAAAAAATGACACCTAAAATTATAAAAGAAAGTTGTCAAAATTTAGTAGTTAAAAGATCATTTTCCATAAGATAAACTACTTTTCTAATACCTTACTTTCCTGCACCATCCTTATCAGGGACACCATCAACTCTCATCAAATTTTCTAATACTTACTTGTTTCACACCAAAAATTTTGTTTCTCATGTCAAAAATGAAAAAATCATACCACTAATTAACACTGGTCAATTTATTTCCATACACAGACTCATCATAGTTAATAAATTCTATAAATGACAGTAAAAATATTCTTTTACCCCATATAATAATATCCCAGTTTAAAATCCAGAAGGAAACATCTATTGAGTAATTAATGAATTTTAACACATTAATATATCACCAGTCAATTCTATATATGTTTAACGTTTTTTTATACTTTTGTTCAATTAGAATTAATCTTACAAAAATGATTTTTAAAGTAATTAATTATTCAAAACGATCTTGATGTATATATGACAATAAAAAATTAATGACAATTAATATAATTCTTTGCGTAATTAAATTATTTTTTAATACAGCATAAAAAAATATGGCTGTTAGACAATAAAATAGTAAATTTTTGGAGGAAAACTAATATATGGTGTCCAAAAAAAATAATTTTGTAAATATTTCTATTTCTATCTTGGTTTTTCCAGATCAGTAGAGTGTGTAAAAATGGTATAGCATAAAAAAACATTCTCGTAACCTAAGTTTCACCATTGCAGTTACATCACAACCTTATTTTTTTCTGTCATATCGTAACAGTCACAACTACACAAAGTTTATAACACCAAAATTTTCTCTGATTATTATTATTATTATCATTATTATGGTTATGATGATTTTGATTCTGGTGTCTCATGCTTTTCTTCTCTCACATTGAACCACACCAGACCCCACAATTTTCTCCCCTTTCTCTCTCTGTGTGTAAAGTGTCAGAGGGATGTTGGAGAAAACCATGAAGACATCTAGTACGATGTTTCAGGACAAGCATCATCATAATAATCATATCAAAAGAGAGAAATTTCTGGGTCTGACCTTAGGCAAGGGTGTGCCTTTTGTCTTGTCCTCTCTCTTAATGGCTTCAATTTTCTGTCTCTTCTTCCTCCACAATCCCAACCCTTCCACCTTCATGCCCCAACAAGGCCATGACCTCTTTGAAAATCATTCACAAAACCAACAACATGATGCCATCATCACAACACAGTCATCATCATCATCATCATCATCATCATCATCATCATCCCAACCACCAATGGGTATATCCCAAACATGATCCCACTCACCATCATAATCATGTTCAGGTTTCAAAAAAGGGTCCACAACCATGATTTCGTCCCGCCATTATAGAGTTCTTATGCCCCACAACTGTAACCTCTTAAAAGTTTTCATTTTTCTTAAAATTTTGGTTAAAATCAAACAATGGGACGAAATTGGTGTAATTTAAAACCTTGATCATGATCATGGATTTTGATCGCCACCCTTTTGTCTGTTAACTTGATTTTATGGGTCTGAGTTTATGACATTACATAAATTTGTGTTCTTTATTTTTTTTTTTGTTTTGGGGCAGAACAGAAACCATGTGACCTTTCTAAGGGTCATTGGGTGCAGGCATTGGGAGGGTCATCAAGCTATTACACCAATTCAAGTTGCCCTACAATCCCTGATAGCAAAAACTGTTTCAGACATGGCAGAAAGGACTCTGATTTTCTGAATTGGAGATGGAAACCTGATGAATGTGAGCTTCCAAGGTTTGATCCCAAAACCTTCTTTCAGATTGTTCATGGCAAAACAATGGCTTTCATTGGTGACTCTGTGTCTCGAAACCACGTGGAATCGCTTCTCTGCCTCTTGTCACAGGTTAGTGTCTAATAGTAATTAATTACAGAAAATTCTGTTCTATTTGCTGAAATTTAAGACTTTTTTGGTGTTGTTATTGATAATTTTGCCCAACTATTAGGAAGCTTTTCTTATAAAGAATTAGTATTAATTGGATAATTAATATATTTTTTTATCATTAATAAATTTATTAATTTGTTTTCTTTAATTTTGATTTATGAATTTTCTTATCAATTACTAAATGAATTATGTTTTTAGTAGTCATTTTACATATCTATAATCTATAACAATAAAGGGGATTCCCCTTTTTGTGTCCACTCTTCAAAATACCGATTTTACCCCTTTAAATATAATAATTTATTAAATTTTTAAAAATTGACCGTTACTTTTACAAACTTTTTATAAAATCAGATGTTTCTATTTATTCTCTTTTTCTTTATTTATCAATGGTTATTCTTTTATTTGT
>Ga0209589_1004093_pt1 | contig 25356 bp, 10 predicted proteins | sample CowpeawhiteBW_FD_187525 | JGI IMG/M metagenome (GOLD analysis project Ga0209589, IMG submission 187525) | Root nodule microbial communities of legume samples collected from California USA - Cow pea white BW (SPAdes) (version 2) | ecosystem: Host-associated > Plants > Roots > Nodule | place: USA...
TCCTAATTAACCTACAAAGCAAATAAACATAGATTAGCATGTTGGCTTAAGTCAAGTCAACTATAGTCAACAAGTCAAACCTAGTCAAAGGTCAACAAGTCAACTAAATTTGATTCAACTAAGTCAACTTTGGGAATCAAAAATAACAAACACAAATGAAAGGGATGAAGGATTAGTGAACTTCCTTTCCAAGCATGCTTAGTCTTCTTAAGCATGTGCCTTCATCCTTGGTTGGGGTCAATCCTTCATCAAAAATCCTAAAGGATTTCAGGCACACTTTTTTTCTATTCTGATTATTATGGGTTGTTCTCCTTTTTGTTTCACAATGAATAGTATACTTGTGGTTAAACTCTTTGACGTGTTCTGCAGGTTTATCTTTGATCCTGGAGGACAATCTCTTAGCACCTTGATAATAACAGTAATGAAGCGCTAAAATTCGAGGTTGAATTTTCTCCAACCCAGAGGCAATGCTGGAGGCGTGGTTCGGGACCGTCAAGGGATTAGAAAACAGATGATGGAATCATGCCCATGATCTTCAAAGAGATCTTAAATTAGCTTCAGATCGTAGAATAGGAACTCTTTTATATTTCTTTTTTTGTAATGTTTTTGTTTGGGCTTTTTTGGACCTTAAGTTATGTTGGGCCTTTTTGTGTTTCGCCCCATAGTATATAAGCCCTGGTGAGATACATATGTAGGCAGATTTGAGTTATATGAAAATTTGAGTTTTCTCTCAAGTCTCGAGGTTCTCCTCAGAACCACCGATCCTTATCTTTGAATCTCTGATTCAAGGTGGCGGATCTTCCTCACTTATCTTGGAACCTCCTCCAAGTGGCGTGAATTCCTTCCGTTCCGAAAACCCCCAAATCGACGTCCTCCATTTTTCCCCCTTTTTCGTTTTAGGTTTCATGCCCATTTTCGTTCTAGACGAATTTCCCCTAAATCCGAGACGATCCTTCATCACACTAACAACAGACTAAAACAAGAAATCACAACTCCCCTAACTTGGTTTCCTTGCTTAACTGGAGAATTCCAAAACTTCTTCTTGATCAACATTGGCTTCCTTTGCCCCCCACTATGCGCTTTGCCACAAGGTTTACTACTTCCACATGCTCAGAATAATCCCCTCTCTGCACTCACTATTGGCAATCTCCAAAACTCTCTCTCCCTCAATTGGCCACTTAACTAAACCTTAATTCTGGTTAATGGCAAGAAAACGAAAATCACTTTAATGGTGATTGTAATTGCCATAATCACCATTAAAGGATCATTATGAGTTGGTTTTCCAGCCGTTTTGGCTACCTATGCTAGCTAGGGTTTCTGGCCTTTCACATTCATGCCAAAAAGAACTTTGACAAAAAGAAATCTTAATTCCTATAAATATAAGGTTTTATTATAATTCATCATGATCAATTATATTATCAAAATAATACATAATTAAAATAACACATAATTTGGCATACACTGGACCTGATCACAAGTCCTCTCAACACAATCAAGTACTCCCAACCATTTAAGCTAGTACTTTTCCACATCAGACAAGTTAACATTAGATGTCATAAAGGCTCCCACTACCTACATTTGTTTATTAATTATTTATTTAATTAATTAAATTTCTCAAGTCTTACATTCCACCTCCCTTTTAGTTTATGCTACTTTTAGGAGATACTTCTAGAATGTGGTGTTTCATATTTGCTAAGTAACCCTTTTGAACTTTTGTTTATTTCCTAGAGGCTCCTAGAACTCTCAATATAAAGGGTGCTCATAAGCTTGTAAAAGGTTTCAACATTTTGAAGTAAAATCTTATATTGTCTTAACCAAAAATTGTGAGCTCTATTTCAGGGAGTGGAGACTCCACCTTTGCCTTATCTTGCTTGCAAGTTGCGGCTTCCATCACTCATCTTTAGGAAAGAGTTGGCATTTTGGTCCTCACCTATGAGTGGTGTGGTCCTTTGTCCCTTATCATCTTCTATTACTTCAATTTTTATCTTGTTTTCTCTTATTTCAGTTTGACTTTAAAGTTATCTTGTCCATTTTGTTTTCAATCCATCACTCTCCTTCTCTGAAACCTCTAGAAGTGAACCTTCACATATAGATAGCTTGTTATCTTAATGTCTAATGGGGATCTTCTCTCGATTTTCTTAAGAAATCAAACATCAAATTTCATAAAAGCTAAAATGAATCGACATTAGAATAGGACAATTCACAACACAAAATATACTTTTAGATGCATAAACTTTACCTTTCTATTTCATTACATGACTTGAATTGTGTGTAAAGCATCTTTGAGTGAAGTTGTTTTTTTCTTTCCATTTTTTTACTACAGTTGTACCTTGTCATCTATTCATTTTTCAACTTGCTTACATTTTTTGTTTTATCACTCTTAATCTAGAACTATTCATTAGGTTCATTCTTTCAATTTATGTTTACCTTTTCTAAATTGATCATTTTTAGTTTCATTGCTTCTTGTTCTTAAGTGTTTGAAACTTGAACTTTTCCTTCATTTTCTTGCTTGAAACTCACAATAGGTAGTATCTTAGGTGTTGGTGGATGAGATAGGAGAAACATTTCCGTTGAATGTGATCTTGAAGAAAAAAAAGCATACCATTGTGAGCTAAATACTTGAGAGGAAGAGTTTGACCAAAAAATACAAAGGAAAATAAAAACCTAAACAAAGATTGAAATGGAAAACCTATGGCATTTGAAATAATAATGCAATTTTGTAATTGTCATGCAATGGCATTTGAAGTTTGTCACAAAATTTTGGTATCAATGTTTGTGTAATTGTTTTATAATTTCTTTTCTTGTAATTTTTGTTTTTCATTCGCTTTGGTATCTTGGGAAAATTTCTATGATGGAATCCCACCTCTATAATAAACTTTGTAATTGTGCAAGCGTTTGGTAATGTGAAAAATGTGTCCAGGGCTCAAATTGTAACTTGCACCTTCATTTAGGAACTCATCTAGGGTTTTAATTGCATTCCTTATATATCATTACTTGATTTTTATTTATATTGTTCCTTCTTTTAAAGTTTTAAGTCTTCGTGACAAATTATGAATTTTTTCTCATCTTGTAGACCTTCATTTTCTTTAGGATAGTTACAACCATTTGTGAAGGTGATTTAAGAAACTCTAGCTAGGAAAGACTAGGTTTCTAAGCCTGTCCAAATGACTCACCTCTTTTTCTTTGGAGTATACGTAGTGAAGTTTTAACATCTTTTCTTTATAAAAATTTCATTCAACAATAAAATCCATTTTTTTGACAATCTTGTCTTCGTGATTTTTTGTTGTTGTAGATGAGTTATCATTTTAGTATGAGTTATAGTTTTCGGGGTCATTCTAATATGCATAGTAGCTTTCGTCAGGATGAGTGACATCTAAGAACTAAAATTGGCATTCCTAACTTTGGAAAAACAAAAAATCCTTATTTTGTTTGGGAGAAAAAAAATAGAGAAGTTCCATCCCTTCATTGCTAAATGTAATAAGTTTCACATTGTTACTTTGTGTTCTTCTAAGTTTATAAGATATGCTAGTGACTGGTTAAATAAAAGGCAATATGACATTGAAATTAGAAGAAAACTTCTACTTAGAAATTGGTATAAATTAAAAGCTTGTATGAGAAGAAAATTTGTTTCACATTTTTATTAGACAAATCAAGAGTTTAAATGGGAGTTTGCAACATGAAATCTAACAGATTTTCTAGTGAAACCCTGAGGGAGAAACATGATTTTAGAAACATCGCAGGGATAAAGATTTAAGCCACTCGTAAACAAACAAATGATGATAACCCAACCTTTGTTATTGGAGATCCAATGAATGAGATTCACATGGGTAAAAAGAAGTCACTTGGTAGGTCTACTAGCACTAAAATTAATTATAAATCAATTTTTTCCATTCCTAATGGTGTGTGAAAGTGTTGGATACTACATCACTAAGAGGTTAAATTTTGTAGTTAAAATTTTATGTGTTGTAATTTTACTCTAACAAATGATTTTACTGATTTTAATATCCTTTATAGGGATTGTACGATCCCATCATACGCTTGATAAGATCATGAGATGCCTCTAGCTAAGGGACCTACAACAAGAGCCATGACTAGGAGAATACAAGAGGAATGAGCCTCAAATGAGCATGCAAGGCCTAAGTCAAGAAAGATGTGAAGACCTAGTCTATGACTCTTTGCTTGTAAATACTAGATTAGGATTTTATTTGAGGCTTTGTATTTTAGGCCCAGTAGAATAGGGTTTTCTTTGGGCCATGTATTAGGCCTTAGAGGAAATTGGGCTTTAGAAGTAATTTTGGACCAAAAAGGGGAATTGGGCTAAATGGGCCGAGAATGGTGCGTCTACTCTAGAGAAGCCTAGAAGCTTCTCAAACTAGCTCTCCAAGGATGAAAGTTAGCTTCCTATGGCAAGACAAGTGTGACTTGCTTAGGTGGAAAGTCACACCTCCCACATCCTCCATTTTGCCTCCAAAATTCAACTTTCTAGACTCCTTTTTCCCTCCACTTTTTGGATACTCCTTAGTCTCCTTTTGGCCTATAAATAGAAGGCTTCGGACAAGTAAAATTCAGCTTTAAATTGAGTAATAAAGTGCTGCCCAAATTTGTGCACAAATATCTTTTGAGTTCACCTTAGAGTAAACTCTCCTCTAGTCTACTTTAGTCTTCTTCCTTAGGAGTTGGTCTCACCTCTCTTAAGAGTCCTTTCACCTACACCAAATCAAACACCTTAATGCTCCTTCCTTCATACTTTCGTGTCCAACATCCATCATGGAGCTCTCCATCTTCATGCAAGTTTCCATGAAGCTTAGAAGAAGTCATTATAAGATCACTTATATGAGTATCAAGTATGACCACTTGCATGAGATTTTAACAAGATCTCTAGGTCACTCATAAATATCTAGTATGCACATGGCCAAATAAAAGCATACCAAGTGTTTTTCATTCATATAGCTTATTATGCTAACTACAATGTGTGTTAAGTTTCTCGATCTAAGATTGGTTCATATAGCCTTGATGCATTAAATCTTATATGAGACTAGAATTTTCTTCTTTCTTTTTCCTCTTACCTTTTTCAATATGTGGGATATTGTGGTGAAAACAAAGTGTTCAATTCTGCATATTGAAAAAGTAACTGAAATCTCTCTTGGAGAAAGGTCGAGGGAGGAGAAATACGATTTCAATGGTGACATCATGCGACACGTTCTCTTGAAGCTTCATTTTTTCTATTTTGGAATTGTAAAATTTGCTCCATGTACTTAATGTCTTTCTTTCTCATGTTTTCCTGATAGAAGAGTCGATGAGGGTGTATGTTTCTCCATTCCTAAGATCCTTCCTTCACCCTTGCCTATTCTTCATCTTGTCTAATTGGGATCGTGGAGCTTATGACCATGTAGAACAACACTCCTCTCCTTATATATAAATGCATCTCCTCTCATTTGAAAAACATGTTATCACTCATAATATAAACACTACAAAAAAATTGACATTTGTGAAGGTTAAAATTATAAGTTTTAACGGTTAAAAATCGCCACAAATGACTTTTTTACAGATAAAAAAACTGTCAAAATTACACATGTCAAAAGCAGTTTGTGACAAAACATTTAACTACTAGCATTTTACTAGAAAAAAACAATTACTAGTAATTAAAAACCGTTACAAAATTTCCTCTTATTTTTTATATTTTATCATATTTTAATGATTAAAAATCGCCACAAAATGTATCATATTTTATTATTATTTAACAGTTATTGAAGGTTTGAAACTACTAAAAATTATTTAAATTATTTTTCCAAAAAAAAATTCCAAAGAGTATTTATGAATTATTTTTTATAAATTTTTTAACCAATGTTTTAATTGTTATATTTAACTAAAATTATTTAAATTCTTTTAAAAGATAATAATAAATGTATTAATAAGTTTACCATATTCAAAAAATTAATAAACTAATTGTATTATATAATAATTTAAAAAATTAATTATCAAATTATCATATAATAAGTATTCACCAATAAGTTATTCTACAAAAAAAAATTCATCTTTCATTTCCATTTGAAGAAACTGCACAACCACATCACATGTTTTAACACAATAATATTGAATCAATCTACTAGGTCTAAAAATATCATAAGATATATATCCAATCAATGTAATAGATTCAGAAATATTAGAAGATATATGTCAAGTGCATCTAACTAAGTCTTGGAATATCTCAACATATATGTCACACTCCATGAAAATTACTACCAAGTAAAGATCCTCCTCGTGATGTTGCCACTTCTTCTCCACTCTCTTCATTCTTTGAAATTAAAATGATATCATGTTAACATAATTAAAATAATTCCTTGAAATTAGCTATAAATTTAAAAATCAATCGAGAAATTCAAATTGGTAATCTATATTTGGCTCACCTCCAAACTTGGCTCTCTTTGAGATGTTTGCCTCAACTACTAGACTTTGACATGCTTTATAAAGGGGGATAATTTCAGCTTAAAGCACGTGTGGAATTCATTAACATGTATTTGTCTGCCCTCATTCCCTAAACTCATTATGAGGTAATATCAGTACTCATCGAATATAAAGACACAAACACATAATGAAATATGAGCCATAAATTTAGTTTTAGAGAATAACTAAATGAGCAAGTTTATTTATAAATTTACAGGTATGTTATAGTGGTAATCCTTCAAACTCTATAGGATTTTCCCCTGACAAATGATTATGAAATACAAAGTTGCACCACATGTTGTATTTAATGTTGAAGGCCAATAACCACAAAATTTCTCTACATTCAGTCAGTACTATGATAAGAGGAAATAATACGAGTTGGTATGAAAAATCTAAGACCACTATAAAGGGAATGAACGCTATAATCATAACATATTTGACTAATGAACACTCTAAAGGGTTCCAATCTCATCAAATAAAACATTGTAACAAAATTTAACTAAGTCTCAAACGCATAATAAAAAGTAAAACAATCATACGAATCAGTTGTAGAAATAAAACTAGATAGTTGAATTGAAGCAAGTGAACAAAAGTTTGAGAAGAACATCCTTTATGGGGAGTGAAGGTATGGCTCCTCTCCTTGTCACTATGGCAGCACCACATGCATTTACAAAACCAAAAGCCTTCATCAATCTTTTCTCATCGTAAAAGTGGCAGAAGGAACACAACTTCAATTCCTCAACATACTACCATATGCACCATGAACTATAATTGCAACTTTAAAAAGGTTATAGACAATGTTTGCATGTGATTCCTTGTGAATCTCAAGAAATAAATTAAGATGGGGAAATTTGATAACATGTGATGCAAGTAACTGAATAACTAGTATTTTTATGAACATATAGATGTGATTGTGTGTAGCAACAATGTTGGTTTACTGCAACATATATGACCTGCTTCATACAAAACAATTTTTGTTGCTCTTAGTTGGTGTGAGGTTACAATGTTGTGTGATTCTCCCAATACAAATATTCTTGTCAAATTAAATGAATAACAATACTAGAACAACAATAAAGAAGCCAACAATAAAGTCTCAATAAACATCCTTAGCACCACATGCCTTTCAGTTTAAGCAAACATTTCTTGTAACTCCATAATGCAAACCAACACAATAGTATAAAAATGACTAATCCAGTACATAACCCTCAAGAGGTAAGCAACTTACAAAGTCTCTCTACACAAGTTGCTTCATCAATAACTTACAAAGAAATAACACATGAATCATAGTACAAAACAAGAGTAAGATGTCATAACAACTTAATGTTTTAAATTGAAGTTCATTAAAAAAAACAAAGAGGAAAAATAAAAGAAATCTTCAAAGTGAAGAACGAAATTTCCATGGACTAAGAACTATGTAGAAGAGTGCAAGAAACATAACTTTATAAGGTTTCATCTATTGCATATCCTCCTCTAGTTTTTCTTCCTGGTAAAAGCATTCCTTCGTAAAAAATTATGGGTTTGAAATGGTGATTTAAGCCAAGAAGGGGGGTTGAATTGGCTATTTAAAACTTTTTTGACAGCATAAAACTCTTTTCAATTGAATCAAATACACTCGAAAGTTAGAATGTAAAAGTTGCAGACTAGTACACTTTCAATCGGTTAAAAAATAAAACAACAAACTAATGTGTTCTTGAGCTATGAAACAATCGATTAAAATGAAAAATCAGTCGGCTAAAATACTGGGAATTTATAGAATGCCGAATTCGCAGAATGCAAAATTCACAGATTTAGCTCAAACAACAATCTTTTACATACAAGACTTGTTCTAATCAATATTTCTAATTATTATACAACCTCAGTTTACACAAAAAATGCATTAAAACACAACAAAGAGTGGAATACTTGATTTTCTTGAGATTTTAAAGTGATTCAAAGTGAGTGAGATGAGGGAAAGGGAATTGCACAATTATTTTTATACTAGTTCACTCAATCCAAGAGATACATCCAGTTTACTAGGACAACTTGAGCTTGATTTTCACTATATTCAAAAGTTTTAAAAATCACACACCAAGATTAGACTTTTGAACAAAGAAACTCATAAGATTTTTGACTCACACAAAAATCTAGACAACTACCCTACAAGAGTCACACTTACAGACCTGAAATCACATTAGGAAAACAACCAAAGGCATAAGAACATCCAAACCTGATGGTGGCTCTCCCTAGCCAACCATACATGTGTTCTTCAAGCTACTCACAAGCTAAAATGCCTCCAAGATCAACAAAGATATTCAAACTTCACGTTGCATATGTGTATAGCAGAGAGAGAGTTTTCCATAAAAGAATGACAAGATTTTGCGCTCAAAAACTCAGAATCACACCCCTGCTCTCGAAAACATAGCATATATAGTCTGGTTTAAGTAAAATCAGTCGATTGAATTTTCCGTATAGTCTTCTGATTTCACCTAACTTAAGTGAAATTAGTCGATTGAAAAATAATTCAACTGTCTCTGAATACATTTATACTAAAAACTATATATTGCAAGCTTTTTAACACGTTAAAATCCATTTTAACATATTAAAAGAGACACATTAAGACTAACAAGACATCTAACTTATGTCATATAGCCTACCAACATGATATAACATATAATCATTACATTTAACATATTATTTCAAGATTTAATACACTAAAACCATAATCTTCAAGTGTATCTTCATTGATATTCATCAAACACATGTGAACTTCATGCACTTGGCTTTATCAATTTTTTTCTTCAAGCTTGCTTGTGCCAACAAAAATAAGGTGCTACAAGCATCTTACCAACTCCATAACCATCCTATAGTTATTTCAACTTAATTCTTTCATTTCATCAAAGCCAATAAGCTAAACTTCATAAACTAAATATATCACAAGTGGAAGGTTTGGAAAAGAAAAGCTTCCTGCCTCTCCATATCCTACCTCCCAACTGACAAACCTATAAGCATCGATGCACGTTATCCCAACTTTCATGCTTGCCACACCAATGCCTAACCCAAGTCATTCCTTTCTTCTTCTTTTTTAAGTGAAATACATCAAAAATCAAAGGGCAATAAAGGGTCTAGAAGAGATACCTACTAGCCTATTGATTAACGAAAATAAATCTAGTACTTTAAACTTGCATTAACAAATGATTGAATAAGCCATCCAAATTACCTTATAATTACTAGATAAAACATATATAGGTAAGCACAAATATCATACCAATTCTAAAACTAGTATATAAAAATTAAAAAACAAAGTAGCAATATGAATATAAAAGGAAGGCATGTGCACAAAGATTCAACCATTAAGAAATATGTAGAGGGTTAAAATGTATGTAGCCTCTGCCATGAGCAGAGAGGTAGTTTTCACAACTAAAATTTATTATCACCATAAAGTGATAACATTATCATTAAACCAAAGCTCATGAAGTGTGTGAAAAAGAGTATTTGAGAGCTAGAATGGACCATAATACTCATTCAAGAAGTCCTTATTGATTAAATACCTAAGCACTACACTAGAACGCTCGTTTATCAAAGACAAGACATTAATCCCTACCAACTATATCGCCATAAGCAACCCTCTTGCAGCGACTCGTCCTTAATCAAAATCTTTGCATGAATCTCGCCAAATTAATGTTAGATATTCCCATTTGGAAGTCTCGCTAATTGTAATTGAGATCAAAGATTAATCAAACTTCGGGTTCACCATCGCCACCTTCAACAATTTGGAACCAAAATCTATGCAAAAATTCATAAGAAAATGTTTGAGCAAGACATGAGAGTGAGAACGAGAGTGCGAATGAGAACAAGAATGATACTGAAAGTGAAAGTAATAACTTACATTGTGTCAACACCCAATTTCGTTCGGGTGAATAAACTATGGTGGTGACTCCAAACTCTGTTTTTTCTAAATTTAATTTTTGGTTCGTTATTTCGTCACGATTTTGGTCGCGATTTTGGTCACGACAGATGGCGACTCCACTGGGGACCCTAGAGAGTCAGACCATTTATTTGGATGTGCAAAATTGATGTGGTTTTTCTTAATATTTTTTCTTTCTCATTTTTTTCTTTTTGGGTATGTGTATTTTTATCTCTTTTTATATTTAGAATAATTGTATGTGTATATTCTTCTTTATTTTGGTATTTGGAATAATTTTTAGGTCTGGGTTTGGGTATACATTGTATTCTCCCTTCACACACACATTTTGTTCATTACATGAGTGGGGCCCTATACCCGGGTTTGAGTTGCTAAGAATTAGAGGGGATTGTGTGGCAGTGCCACAGTGGATGTACTTCCCAAGTGGTCGTTGTGAGAACCCCAGCTAGAGTTTGTTTGCTTCATTGGTACTCTCACTTCTTGTTGTTTACCAACTATCGTGGGAAATTCCATGAAGTGGGCCATAGCTCTAGTGACCTTGATATTTAGTATTAAGGAACTATCCTTGTGAGCACATATACTTTCCCTTAGAACTTTAAGCGGCAAACCTATGTTAAATTAAGGCACTAAAGGGAGACTGTTTTCATCCTTTACCCTTACCTGTCCTTGTATATAATAATAAATTCATCACAATCACACCATTATTAGCCATAAACATACATTTCATTAGCATATCATGTGAATAAGTGCCCTGCGAGGCACAAACATGCATTGCATTCCATTTTGTGGTCATCCATGGTACCATGTTCATAGTTTCAACACATAACATGCATAATTTAAACAAAAAAAAAATGCACTAAAATAAATTCAAATTGTTTCCTATTTTGCTTGTCACCAATTTCTTGGAATATTTCTAAATAATAAAACATTCTTTGGTCAAATCAGTGGATTGAATAAAGAAATAAAATTTGTTTGTTATCATGTCTTTTGAAGCATCATATAGTCTTGCATACATAGAATTGCTCAAATCCATCTTCCTTTTGATCTCTATTCCACCATAAACATTGTTTTCATTTCCATGAAGGATTATCATAAAGGGGACACATACCTTAAAAAGCATCACCATAAATTCTCTAAACAAAAAAAAATGAAGAAAAATCAGTTAGACTGAAAATTCTGAAGGACAGTCTAGGCAAAAATAAGAAAAAAAAATGAAAAAAGAGAGAACAAAACAAGGGACATCTTGTCATATGAACTAAATTATTTTCCTCTAAATTAAAGTTTTTGTTCAGAAAAATAAACATGATTTGAAAGGATGTGTGACCATGTTTCTTTATCCAAAAAAAAAACAAAAGTAATTATCGTTTGCTGCCCATTTTGAGCCTTCCAACAAAAATTCTTTCAAATTACCCTAAACAAAGGTCACCCTCACACTAAGGGTTGACATAATGTTTTTTTCATCCGAATTGTAGTTCACCAATACGAAAATATCAAAAAAAAAAAGAAAAGATATGGTTACATCAAGAAAATAAAAGAAAAAAGGGAAGTAAAAGGTGAACAAGAAGAAGTCAAACAAATTTTGAATGAAACATTATTCAAAGATCCTTGTTTGAAACAACCCTCACATCACTTGTTTGGGCCTTTACTATCATTTACTTCCATACCCCTAGCCTTGGTCACGATACAAGCCTAATAAAGTCCACACAGATCAAAGATTGGTTGTTATCTTTCGAAGGTTTTAATTTAGAGGAAAATTTCGATTTGCTAACAGGTTTGTTCTAAAAAAGAAGATAAAAAAAGATTAAAAAAGTGTATTCAGAGATTTGCTTTTAAACACTGAGGCAGTTTATTCTTGGGTGGCATATTTCCAAAGCTTCAAAATTAGCATGGGCAATCAGACAATTAAGTTAAATTTGGGTTGTCCCCTTTCAATTCATTCTTCATGAAACTCCATCTTTGCTCCTACAATATCCTCGCTCTAAGCATAAACCTTTACACCCTTTAAAATAATCGATCTTTGTTTGTAACTCATATATTCGCATCATTCAATCTGAATTTGGGCATTTATTACATTGAAGATTATGATCATATTAGGGGCACCTTGTGAAGACCCCGTCATTTTTAATCTCCTCATTGGGAAAAGCCAAACACACTTTTGTACCCTAAGACCATCCTAGGCTCTCACACAAGGGGCAAATTTTTGAAGCCCCCATCATTTCTTTCATACCATCAATAACTAAGGAAAGCCTAAACACATTTTCTACCCCAAGACCAATTCAAATTAGGGCAACTCCTAAGTCAATCTTCATCACCTCATCCAAGTCTTTTGTGGGTGTCATTCAAATAGTGTTTCAAAAGAAATGATTAAAAAAAGGTATGTTAGTAAACTGATTAGACCAAAGAAATGATTTGGAAAAGTAAAAAAAATCAAAGTAGAATGATTCCATGAATTTGAAATAACAATAAAATGGGGATCAATTCGAATTTATTTTTAAAAATATGCAAAACGAAAATTCATACATAAGGCATTTCCTGCATCCACGCATCCATGTAAGCATATCATATAGTTTCAAAACGAAAATCATAACATGTCATGCATCATCACATCATGTCATCCATCATACTCCACAAAATCATTGAAAATCATTTTCAAAAAAAAAATAAAGAAATTTGAAAAAAAATTCAACAATGATATTTTTTTGTGTAAATCTCGGAAATGTTAGGCATTCATGCGGTGTTTATCCATACTTCAAGAGCAAAATTCAGGTTCTCCTTTTATACATCAGGACCCTCTGCAAGGCAATGGTCATTGATTTCTTATGTCACATCGAGATCCTCTACAAAGCAATGGTGATGGTTTTTCTCATCATCGAGTCCCTCTGCGAGGCAATGGTCATCGATCTCTTTACATCAAGATGCTCTACGCGGCAATGGTCATTGATTTCTTATGTCACGTCGAGGCCATCTGCGAGGCAATGGTCATCGATCTCTTTACATCAAGAGCCTCTGCACGACAACGGTCATTGATTTCTTTGTTAGATTGGGACCTTTTACGTGGTAATGGTCACCAAATCTTTAGATATAGACCCTCTCCTCGGGATTGGTCTAATCTCTTTTTCAAAAAGTCATGGTTACAAAAAGATTTTTTTCTCGAATCGAGACCCTCTACATGGTAATGGTCGTCGAATCCTTTGGATATAGACCATCTCCTCGAGATTGGTCTAATCTCTTTTTCAAAACGTCAAAGTACAATAAGAATATGTTTTTAGGATTGAGGCCCTTTACATGGTAATGGTCGCGGGATCCTTTCGATCTAGACCCCCTCCTCGGGATTGGTCTAGTTTGGTTTTTTCAAAAAAAAAAACAAAAAGAATTAGTGTGTCAAATCGAGACCCTCTACTTGGTATGGTCAAGTTTGTCTTCAAATTTGTCTTCCTTTGAAACCCGAACAAAATTAGTGTTTTTATCTTTACTTATCTTTTACTACGATAATATGAAAAAGTCAAATTTTCATATTATCTAGTAAAATCTAAGTAAAGAGGAGCAACTATCAACACCCAATTTTGTCTGGGTGAATAAATTTATTTTCAAAAAAAAATAAAAAAAATGTGAAACAAAATTTTCTTCAAAGATTTTTCAAACTTTAATTTTAGGAAAAAAAAAGAAAAAAAGAGAGATAAAAAAAAGAGAAAAAAGGAAAAAAGAAGAAAAAGAAAGGGCCTATTTTGTTATCACACTCCTCTTCATGAGCCCAACAACTCAACATATCTTCTACCACCTTTGTTCTGATAGAGAAATTAGTGATATGATTATAATAATTAAAAGCAATATCTCTTCACATAACTAGAATCAATATTACTGATTTTGATTGATTTTGTGCTCTGAGTTGCTATGATTTGATTACCTTGATGTAATGCTATCATGACACATTCCTTATTTATATTGTTCATTACAATTAAAGCTAGGATTGCATTAATATTGCAATGTGTATATAAATACTCTGTCTATCATATGAAAAGATGGAAACCAAAAATAGATATTCTCTACACTTCTCTAATTCTTTCCCATCACCACTCCCACATACACACCACCTCTTTCATATCTCTTTCAAAAAAAAAAACATATTGAAGGAGGTAAAAAAAAAGAGAAGAAGATTCTCTATACTCTTTCTCTCTCATTACCACCCACACAGCCACATCTCATTTTTATCTCTCTTGAACAAAACACAAAAATATTATAAAAGGAGGCAAGAACAAAGAAAAGGCAGAAGGTATGTCATTGTTAGTTTCTTTTTCTTTTGATTTATTTTTTTTAATTTTCATTATTTTGTTTAAATCATAAAAAAAATTTCCTATTTCTTTGATGTCTGCTCGACCGCTCGCGTTGCATGACACCCATTTTAGACTTTCATTTTTTTTTTCTAAAAAATATATACAAATCTAAGAATAAAAAAATAGCTTTCTTTGTTTATTTTTTAATATCTATCTGGTTGCTCACATCACAGTGACATCCACATCCACTTTTAGATAACTTTAGAAATATATAAAATATTATAAAAGATTAAAAAGATAAAAAAAAATCAAAGATTAAAAAAAAAAGTTTATTTTCATTGTCAGTTCGGCCGCTCGCGTTGCATGACACCAATAATAAAATAATACTAAAAATTTGAATGAAAAAGTTTTCAAAATTATTACAACAAATTAAATCATTTTTCAAATATTTTTTCAAATAGCTTTTTAAAAAAGAAATACGTAACCCTGATTCTCCATTATATTATAAATGGAGATACTTAAGAGCGAGAATTAATCTTTGTCGGGCCAAAAAAAAACTAAAAAACTTTTTTTATTTTATGTTGTACATCCTTTTGTTGTTGCTTTTGGAGAAAATTAAATATTTTGAAAACTACATCTTTTTTGCACATTTAATTAAAGGTATGATGTTAGGACGGACACTGTGGGGGTGTTAATACCTTCACCGTGCATAACCGACTCCCGAACCCAAAATCTGTCTTTTTTTTTATGCAGACCTTGTCTTATATTTTTTGTTTTTCCGTAATTTTTCTGAATAAACTATGTTGACAACTCTAAACTCTGTTTTTTCCAAATTTAATTTTTGGTTCGTTGTTCCGTCGCGACACATTTACAAAGTGAGAACGGAAAAGGAAGAAAGACCGAATGAAGTGAACCACAAGATTGAATGAAGATTATAATAATAATAAATATAAAACAATTCTAACGGTTAAAAGAATAACTAATAGCAATTTGAAAATGTTTCTAGCGATATATTTAACTGCTATAAAACAATGGCTTCTAATAATTTTTTTTTTTAATAAAAATACAGTACAGGTTTTTTTTTTTTTTTTTTTTTTTAATAAAAATAAAAAACAATTTTTTTTTTTTTTTTTCATTTTTCTCTTATGTAAAAAAAGAACACAAAAACAAAAGTTTAATATTTCTCTTAAGTACACTTTCTCACCAATTCTATGTTCATCATATTTAATTAATGCATCTTCTAAAGGGAATATTCAGAAAGTTAAGTGCTTACTTTAGTAGTCAATTCTACCGTCTTCTTCAGTCATTCTCTAAATTTGTGGCATGTGATCTTTTGCTCCCCTTTTACACTCTTCCCTACTTGGCTGTCGATTATCATATTTCCCTGTAAGCTTTATTCTGTTGCTCCATCACCCTCACACAGATGGAGCTTCTTCTTTTTAGAAAATCTCATCTAAACTAGTATCATTGTATTCTACTACTTCCTTGCCTAAACTAAGGGTAACAGTTTCCCTTTCACTGTGAGATTCAGCTGATTGCATTTCTTCTTCCCAGAGTTGTTAATTTTGAGCAGTGCTTCAAATTTCCACAATGGCAACTACATATTTCCCACTGAGGTGGGAGAGCACTGGGGATCAGTGGTGGTATGCATCCCCAATAGATTGTGCTGCAGCAAATGGACACTATGACTTGGTTCGTGAGCTGCTTAAAATCGACAACAACCACCTCTTCAAGCTCACTTCATTGCGCAGAATTCGCCGTCTTGAAGTTGTGTGGGACGATGAAGAACAGTTCAGTGATGTTGCAAAGTGCCGGTCACAGGTTGCACAGAAGTTGCTTCTTGAGTGCGAGTCAAAGAGAGGGAAGAACAAGAACTCTCTCATCCGTGCTGGGTATGGGGGGTGGCTAATGTACACCGCTGCATCAGCTGGGGACTTGAGTTTTGTGCAACAACTTCTTGAGAGGAACCCTTTGTTGGTGTTCGGAGAGGGGGAGTATAATGTCACTGATATCTTTTATGCTGCTTCCAGGGGCAAGAATTGTGAGGTTTTTAGGCAGATTTTTGATTTTGCAGTTTCTCCAAGGTTTGTCACAGGCAAAGGTGGGGTTTTGGAGGAGCATGTTGGGGATATTCCTCCTGTTTACAAGTGGGAGATGAGCAATAGGGCTGTCCATGCCGCTGCTAGAGGGGGCAGTGTGGAGATTTTGGAGGAGTTTCTTGCTAATTGCACTGATGTGTTGGCTTATAGAGATGCTCAGGGCTCTACTATATTGCATTCTGCTGCAGGCAGAGGGCAGGTTGAGGTCAGATTTTGCTGATTCTGATCTCTTTAAAGTTGAGATTTTTAATTAATGCTCCATTTCTATGCATCAAAACGGTGCTACCTGTCTAGAGTGTTGTTTTCTTTAACTTCCTTCTCATGGGCCTTTAGCATATGACCGTTCTAGAGGAGTAGTACTAGTAGGAGGCACTTCAAGAATCATAGTATATACAGTCATTGTTTTATTCCCTAACATTTGTCTGTAGTCACTTCCATGATTTTGTCATTTGTTAATACTTTTCTTCCCCATTTTTTACTTATGTCAAGTATCATTGAATGACGCTTTCCAGGGTTAGAAACAAGCGAATTTTTAGTGAAGACATGGATTAAAATAACCTGATTGATTAATATAAAAGAGGTTAAAGTGAGGACTGACTGTAAAAAATTCTAGGATGTTTCTTTGGTTGTTGATTGACTGTAAAATGCTTTGGGTGGATGCTATTACAGAAACTTGGAGTAGAATACTCAGATTACTTACTGAAATAAGATATCTAAACCATTATAATATGTTGTGGTGGTTTTACATTATATCAAACCCTTCATGGCACTTATGCAGGTGGTTAAGTATCTCACATCATCCTTTGACATAATAAACTCCACAGACCATCAGGGAAACTCTGCTTTGCATGTGGCAGCTTACAGGGGCCAATTAGCTGCAGTTGAGGCTCTAGTTTCTGCTTGTCCTGCATTGGTTTCTAAGAGAAACAATGGGGGAGACACTTTCCTCCATAAAGCTGTGTCTGGTTTTCAGTCTACCTCATTCAGAAGGTTGGACAGACAAGTTGAATTTTTGAGGCAGTTAGTAAGTTGCAAAAACTTTCACATAGAGGAAGTCATGAATGTAAAGAACACTGATGGAAGAACTGCACTCCACATTGGCACAATGGGTAAAATCCATGCCGATCTTGTTAAGCTCCTGATGACTGCTCCATCAGTGAATGTGAATGTGGGTGATTGTAATGGCTTGACCCCACTTGATTACCTTAAGCAAAGTCCAAACACAGCAGCATCAAATGTACTGATCAGGAAGTTGGTTGCAGCTGGGGGAATGTTCCACAGTCAAGGCTATAATTCAAGAAAAGCCACAGCTTCACACATGAAAATGCATAGTATTGGAGGCAGTCCTGGAACATCGTTTAGAATCTCAGACACTCAGATGTTCTTGTACACAGGAATTGAGAATGCATCAGATGCCAGTACGGATCAGGGAAGTGTAGGAATGAGTTCATCTTCATCAGACCATACTGCATATGACTCAGCAGCAGAAAACAGACCCTCAACAAGCATAAGGCCATCCGCGGCTGCCGGGTTGAAACGAGTCCTTCAGTGGCCACTGGTGAAGGACAAGAAAGGTGAGGGGTTAAGGAAATCAATGGATGAAGGTTCAGTGGATTCATGCAGGAAATGGGACACAACAGATGAAATTCCAACTCCACTAAGACAAAAGTTCTTCAGGCATTCAGCTCTTCAAAACAACAAAAGGAATCTATCTGTAAGGAGTTACCAGTCAAGTCCAAATGCTAAGAAGAGATTTGCTTCAGGACTGGTACACGTGAAGGTTTCAAGAAGATCAAGCTCTAGCTCATTTTCTATATCATCATTGTCATCACCTAGATCCATAGATAAGCAAAAGGGTTTTTGTCTTGACAATGATGTTGCTGGACCGTCTTGCACAAATAACCAAAATGATAAATCAACAATTTCAGGGAAGAGAGCTTCTGTCAGCAAAAAGCTAAGGGGCCATTATTTCTGTTTTTCAAAAGCCTCAGTAGACAGGGAGCAAGAAAGCCATTGTTACAAGGACCATGATGTTTATGTGAGTGGCCTTATTGGATGAAGTAAGCTTATTCTGAACTGGTTATTGTCAATTATCGAAGAGGAAACGGTCCTTTTTAAGATACCAGGGCTTCTAGTGGAATAATTGTTTGCAGGTTTTATAGACAGTAGTATGTGATGAATTAAATTTTGTTCATCCTCAGCTCTACTTGTTATCGAATTACTCCCTTGTTAAAATATGCTTCTTGGCATCAAATCAACAAAGTTTGGTGTGTACAGTGAGAATTTGTTTTGCGCATATATTTTGCTTATTTTTCATGTTCAAAAACAAGGTAAAGGTTTATGAGAATAACCATTGAATCACGTCAGTGCTTCACCGGTATGAGTGAGACTACACATATAATACTTGTCTAGCTTCTGTCCTTCATCATTTACGTGCATCTCCTTAGATACGATATAAGTTTCATTTATTTCCTTTTTTGTGATTCTTTTTATCTGATTGTGAGATAGAAAATGGAAAAAAGTAATAATGAATAGATTTAGTATGTTCGTATGACGTGTAAATTGCACTCTATAAAATATAATATTAGAATGTTTTTGATTTTATTGTTCTATTTCAATATGATAGCCATAGATTTATAGATCAATCTTGTTGTCTGAATATCCTGTAGAAAAAAAAATGTTGTGTTGTTATGAGTAAGGAATAATTGCTTAATCTATTTAACGTTACGTTTTGTGCTAAATATGTAAACTCAGGAATACACGAATATTCATTCTCTTCTTTAAACAAATTTGTTAAAAACAGAAGACTGGAACAGTTATTATTTTTATTTGCTCCTAAAAATGTTAACTATATATATGTTCTTGTGCTTTTAATTAAATCTTTCTTCTAATCATCTATAGGAATGTTAGTCGAGCGGATAGACCAGGGTTTTCTGGGAGTGAAGGTAAAATTTTGTATCTATCTTTTTTCTATCTATAAATACTAGAAAAAAAAATTATTTAGTGTTGATTAAAAGTTGATACTAATAAATAAAAATTGAGACTAATTATCGAATAGTTTCATATTTGTATTCCGGGTTAAATATTTTTTTTGTCCTTCAACTTTTAATAAAAATTAAAATTAATTCCTCTTGAAAATCTTGAACCAATTTAATCATTTATATTTATAAATGCGTGAATTTAGTCATTTAAACAAGAATTTTCTAAATTTATTTGTCGTTTCAAACGCGTTTCTCAACTAACATTGAAGCGAACATATGTCAAACGGTTTAAACAAACTAAAATACTATAATGAAATGTGTTTAAAACGTCGAATAAACTTAATAAAATTTGGTTAAAAGGACTAAATCCATGTATTTACAAATGCGTGGATTTAGTCATTTAAACAAGAATTTTCTAAATTTATTTGTCGTTTCAAACGCGTTTCTCAACTAACATTGAAGCGAACATGTGTCAAACTGTTTAAACAAACTAAATTACTATAATAAAATGTGTTTGAAACGCCGAATAAACTTAATAAAATTTGGTTAAAAGGACTAAATCCATGTATTTACATAATTGAAGGACTAAATTGATTCAAAATTTTTAAAAAACTAATCCAATTTTCACTAAAAATTGAATGACCAAAACATATTTAACCCGCATGTGAAAAAAATTTTAAAACTATAGACATTAATTCATTAGTACTCACATCGACAGCTGACCTCTAGATAGCATCGTTTAAATCAACGTTAATTCATTAAAAATATTTAAATTTATTTTCTTATTAAATTGTTTAGCACCGATTAAATAGTAGTTAATTGTTTTTTATTTTAAAATATAGATCAGCTAAATAAAATATATTTTTAATATTAAGTTAATTTATTTTAGTCAATACTAATTTTATACAATATCTTCACTTTCAATCAAATATTTGTGAGGAAAAAACAATTTGTCATCTTTTAATATAGATTTTTTAAGTTAAAAATAATATATTCTATTCATTGTTACAAATATTCACAAATTAATAACATATAAATTGGCATAAGCTTAGCTCATGTTAACATAAATAAATATTAAAAATATATTATATTAGTGTCAACTAATTAATGTTAATTTAAATAAATAAAAAAATAAAAAAATAAATATAATCTTAACAAATACTAACTAAAACAAATATAATAACTAAAAATAAGATGATAGACTGGATGGATACAAATTTTATTTATTTCTAATATTTATTTTAGTTGCTGTCGACATACTAGACACTATCCTGACATTAACATACATATATTTTTATTAAAAAAAGTTAAAAATAGTATGACTATCACAAAGTTAACTAAGCCGACTCCATTAGGTTCAACAGTAAGTAAGTTTTATAAGCACCATTTAAGTTAGTACTCGTGCAAATATTTATTTATTAAAAAGGTTAAAAGTAGTTAGCATCGACTTAGATTTGGCTATGTCGACTCTATCGATAGTTAAATCATTTCAAAATAATTTTACGTTTTTTAATTTTTTTTAAAACAAATTAACCTTTTGTTTGTATTAGAAGTAAGTTTAGTCAAATTTAATAACATCACAATTTTACATAGATTAATATTTGAAAGCTAATTTGATGTTCTCTTGTAGTGAAAAATTGTATCCCATAAGGGATGGTAACAGGGCGGGGGCGGGAACAAGTTTCGCTATCTCATGCTCATCTTCGTAGAAAATATGCATCCACATTTTCATATCCAAACCCAAACGGATATCAAACTTTTGTCCTATCCTTATCCCCATCAAGTAGAACTGTCAAAACGGGTCATCTAGCCTGGCCCGACTCGATCCACCATGGATTGATCACTTAGTAAACCAATTCAACCCAACTCACTGACGAACATTCTTATAGTCATAGGAGAACCATGACTCTCCCAATTTTTTTAATTAATTTTTTTGTATATTTTTCAAAATTATATATATATATATATATATATATATATATATATATTATTTATATTAATCTTTTAAATTTTTTCTTAAAATCTCATCTATAGTCTTTTATCTTTATCTTTTTTCTTTTGTATCTTGATCTCTTTTTCACCTCTCTCTTTTCATATCAATCTTCACCTCAATTTCTCATCTTTTTAAATAAAAATGCATTATGATAAAATTAAGGAGTTAAGTAATATTTTGGACCGATCATTTTTCTCTTTTGAATAAGTTCATTTTGTACCTTATTTTTAACAATCTCTTTTCCTTTTACATGTGATAAATTTCTCTACTATGTAGCACTAGACGATGATAAAATTATTTCTTCCTAAATAGGTAAGATGAGACAAATTTATATTAAAAAATTTATGATGAAGAGTAAAAGAATTGATTTTTTTTTCAAAAGAAATGCTTGTGATGAAAATGAAAAAATTCATCTATATCAATTGAACTTGAAAAATTTTATGAGAACCCAAGAATTAAAGAAAATGAAAAACAATTCTCTAAAGTTCTTAGAGTTATATATAATAAATTTGAAAAAAAATCTAATTTGGCACCCTTGAATATTTAATCTAAGTTTTGTCACTGACCCGACTCACTTATTAGCAAGCCAAAAAAATTCAAACCTGGCCCGGCCCACCATGGGTTGGTAGGTTAAACGGATTGTCTCACGAGCTCTCTTAACTAAAAAAATACAATTTTTTAAAATTTTTTAGTCAAAACTAAATTATAATTCTAATTAAAACCTAAATAAACTTCGGGCTCTCTTAACTAAAAAAATACAATTTTTTAAAATTTTTTAGTCAAAACTAAATTATAATTCTAATTAAAACCTAAATAAACTTTGATACAATCCAAATACAAACCAAAATCACAAAAATACAAATTATCTATGTGTTGGCTAAAAAAACAACTTAACCTGACCCAAATGCAAAACTTAACAAAAAACACTTATGTGACCCTTTATTTGCAGTTTGGCTCACCAACCCGGCTCACCTTAGGGGTTCAACTCGGGTGAGCCGGGTTCTAGGTGGGCCGAGTCAAAAATCAACCCGTATTGAAATTTGTAAAAAAATTTCAACCCAACCCGACTCAAACTCATAGTGGACTGGATTGACTTGCGGGTTCCAACCATTTTGACTACTCTACCACCGGGTAATGGGTATAATCTCATACCCATACCCGTACCCGTTTACTTACTACCTCAATATTAATTTTAATTATTTTTTATAAAATAATAATAAATTACGGTAAATGAAACATAATATTATCACATATTCAATATTAGGAGGATGATTGTTTCTATCAAATACTTTGAAATAAATTATACTTTTTTACATTTTATATTATAATACCAAATAAAATTTGATGAGAACTAAAACATTTATTAAATTTGCAAACATTAATGAAACCTAGTTGATACAATTTAAAAATATTTAAAAAATAAATAAAAGGAACACAAATATTCAAATGAAAATATATTTTAAATGTTTGTTTACTTATATTTTTTAAATTGTAATAAATCTATTTTTTGTATACTAATAAAAGTTATAATACATCATTTGATCAAAATGACATAAAGAACAAATAATAAAGATAATAATAAAATTCTAACATAGATCTTGTACCTTTTGAACTCCAATATATGTTGGATGGTGATAAAAAAATATTCATGACAATTACATTAAATTTTTATATTATATTATGTAAGGCCCAGTTTTATTTCTGCCCTAATGTTTAAGGGCTGGCCTTAATCTGTTGGGCCTAAGAGCTGGCCCATAGGGTGCTAAGGCCCTAAAGCTGCTAGGGTTTCCAATTCTGATTCATTCTTGCAAAACAGAACCCTAAGCGTTGTCCCTCTTCCTTTCAGAACACTCTGCTAGGGCTTGACTCCGATCTTGGCCAAAGATTTCTCGAGCTCAGTTTTGTTTTTCGCTCCATGTAAGTGTTTCTCAAGCTCATACTTGTACTCCCTAAAGCTCATTTTCGTGTTCTTCCTTTTAGTGTTCCATAGTAACTCTGTTCTTTTACTGCCCCGCTGTTCTTTCAGTTTCTGAGACTGTTTCTCGAACTGTTGCACTCCGCAGTTGGTGTCAAAGTCTTGTATAAGCCCTTTCCAAGTAATGGGAGCTAGGGTTTACAGTTATTTATATTTTTGGTATGTTTTCTGAGTTTGAATCACATGCTTGAAGTATGTTCATGGTTTGTTTGCTTGATATTGATGAAAACATGATTTTTGGTGTTGGGTTCTGCGTTTTTCACGAGTGAACAGTGGCGAGCACTGGTTTTCTCGCCCAAGCGAGAATGCCTCTCCTAGGCGAGACTAGCAGAGGCTCGCCCAAGCTTTTCTGCGCAAACTGTCGCTCAGGCGACTTGTCTTCATTTTGAGCGAGAGGTGATCTCGCTGAGGCGAGAAGGAGCTCGCCTGAGCGAGAACTCGCAGGGGTCACTATTCCACTGCTCGAACTCTCGCCTAGGCGAGAAGGAGCTCGTTTGAGCGAGAGGATCTCTCACCTGAGCGAGGTCTTGTAGCTTAAGCGAGACAGGGGCGAGTTATGTGCTATAATGTGAATGATCAATGATGTGGTTGCTTGTTTGCCTGGCTTGAACACTTTAGTTGGATGGTTTGAGGGATGATGTCTTGATTATTACATAAGGTTGAGGTGGAAGTGATATATTGCTTTATTGGGTATGAGTTGGAAAGCATGAGATGTATGATTGGTTGCTTATACATGATATTAACACTGTGGGATCTTTCTGATGTGTTGGTGAAACATGTATAAATTGTGAATAGGGCATAATTCCATGACTCTTGTAGTAAAAGCTCTTGGTGGCGCCTCATCTATTGGACGTAATCCCATGGACCTTCCTAATGGGAGTCCCTAGTGGTGCCTCACCTATTGGACTTAATTCCATGAACCTCGTGGTGAGAGTTCATGGTGGTGCCTCAATATAAGGACATAATTCCACGCGAGTATCGTGGTGGTGCCTCAAGGCCAGGATGTAATTCCACGTAGGCCACATGGTGATGATGAAGGATTGACCCCAACCAATGATGGAGGCACATGCTTAAGAAGACTAAGCATGTTTAGAAAGGAAGTTCACTAATCCTTCATCCCTTTCATTTGTATTTGTTATTTTTGATTCCCAAAGTTGACTTAATTGAATCAACTTTAGTTGACTTGTTGACCTTTGACTAGGTTTGACTTCTTGACTATAGTTGATTTGACTTGAGCCAACATGCTAATCTGTGTTTATTTTCTTTGTAGGTTAATTAGGAGTAAGAAAGAAATGTTAGGTGGTGCATGGTGATTGGGGAGCATAAATGATGTGGATGAGAGAGTAAAGCAAAGGCATAAAGCATAAAGTAAAAGGCATGAAGCAAGTGTACCTATGTACCTTTGGTCTCCTTTGTTTTTAGCACATTTTGGCCACTTTTTGGAGACATATGAGACACATTCTTTGTCTCGTTTTGTGCTAGAACGAAATTAGCATTGCATACGCCATAGTTATCTCTTTTGTCTCTCATTTTTTGTAACCTTATTTGACCTAGTTTCTAGAAGTTAGGGTTAGGTTTTTGTAGAGACATCCTTAGGTATCTTTTATTTGCTTAGAGGCCCCTAAACTCTTCTATATAAGGGGTGCTCCTAGACATGTAAAAGGGTTGATCATTTTGTTATAAACTTTGTGC
>Ga0209589_1004098_pt1 | contig 25346 bp, 8 predicted proteins | sample CowpeawhiteBW_FD_187525 | JGI IMG/M metagenome (GOLD analysis project Ga0209589, IMG submission 187525) | Root nodule microbial communities of legume samples collected from California USA - Cow pea white BW (SPAdes) (version 2) | ecosystem: Host-associated > Plants > Roots > Nodule | place: USA...
AAAAAGAAAAAAAAAAAAAAAAAATTATATATATATATATATATATATTACAAAATATAAAAAATTTCAAAATTAGATTTCAAAATTTGGTAATTTATGGATTTCGAAATCTAGAAATTTTTAGAACTATATTTCAAAATTTGGAAATTTTCAAAATTGAATTTTGAAATCCGAAAATTTCCAGAATTAGAAATTTGAAAATGTTCATAATCGGATTTCGAAATTTCTAGATTCGAATTTAGAAATCCCAATAATTTTCAGAACCAGATTTGGAAATCCATAAATTTTTAGTATCAGGTTTCGAAATTCAGAAACTTCTAGAACCGAATTTCAGGATCTAAAATTTTTCAGAATCGAATTTTGAAGTTCAGAAATATTCAGAACCGTATTTCAAAATCTGATTTATTTAAATTTAGATTTTTTTTTAATTAATTTATAAGTGTAAAGTGCTAGTGGTGCATGTTGGTGAGGTATTAAATAGAGTAATTAATTTTTTTTATTTACCTACCCGCCAAAATTAAAAGGGCAATATGAAAAATTCAAGAAAATTTGAAGGTGGTGAAGAAATGATTGGAGTAAGAAGGACGTAGGACCATTTTGGAGTTCAGGATGTCAAAGAAAAACTTTTTCTTCTTTTTCATGGATGGGATACATAAGAATATTAGGGAAACTACATTTCTTTACCTTAAATGAAATAATTTTCTTCACTCTGTTCTCTATTTTTTTTTAACCTACGATGGTGACTTTAATTTTAATTTTCTTTGGATAGCAAGTATGGAAATTCTTTCATTTCCATCTTATAAATTTTAATAGAAAAATAAACAGTTCGCCGACATTCTTCAGCAAGACACACAAAAGCAAACACAATCTAAAAGTTTTATATGATACCTTATTCTTCTCTATATGGTACAAAGAAAATACTAAGTTTTTACAAGGGTGTTGTTTCAGTGCAGTATCCTTACATGGTCTGTGATGCTTTTTGATCCTTTAGCTCAACTTCATGTTCATATATATATATATATATATATATATGATCTGAAAGTTTTTATGTCAACAGTGAAATTGACATCTGATACGATATATGGTACAAAGAAAAAATACTAAAAGTTTTTACAAGGGTGTTGCTTCAGGGCAGAATCCTTACACGGTGTGTGATGGTGTTGATCCTTTAGTTCAACTCCAGCCACAAGGAAATATGCAGTGTGCCTGAAAAAGTAGTGTTGTTATGGATATCAATTTTTGTTATCTGAAGAGGCAGTGGGAAAGAAAATAAACCTGAAAAAGTTCATGAGTTTCATCTTTGAATCATCATCTATAGCTGAGGTACTGTCCAATGCTTGTCCCATATGATGTAGCCACCTCTCAGCAGCTTCATGTGTCACAGGAAATGGTCGATGTCGTGCAATTAGAGCAGGGTGCCCTACAATTTATATACCAAGAGGTTTAAACTGCACCTGCTCAGGGTCTTCCATAAGAAGCCACTTTTCTTTTCATCCAACAAATTAGGTAGTCCTGAATTTCATTAATTTTTTTGTCCAAGAATTTTTTATCCTTTACACAAGATAGATCATAATCATATCAATGTTTTTCCTAACATTTCATAAATTAGGTTAACCATGTTTTTCAACTAATAAAGTGGATTATATAATATAAAATCAGACGTAAAATTAATTCATCATTAATTTAAAGTGAGTTAAATTTAATGTGCAGTACATTTAAAATTATTTTTATTTCAAATTATATATCAATTTTCACTTTCAGTGTACTTCGTAGAATTTAATGTGGAATGCTTGAATTTCTTTAATGTGAAAACGACTCCAAAACTCTACAAAACTACGTGAAGTACAGAAATTATATACTCTCTGGAAGAAACAGGGGAAGAAAATGAACCTCTTCTTTGAGAATAGAGAGGAGGACCTCCCATCCTCTGGACGAGGAACTCGTACTGGTTCTGAATTGCCTTTTCCTTGTCTGAATTCCCAAATATTGAACGAAACCATTCTTCATCATCATCATATACCCTAACCATCGAAGAATCCCCAAATCAAAACTACTGAACTCAATCATCAACAATTTAAACAAAAAAATAAAACACAAAAGTATGACCTAGCTAACCTGTTGTAGAAATTGGTTGAGAGTGTAACGAAGGTTTGGAGGCCGAGAGTGTGAAACAAATCGCCGTCGTCGATGGCAAAAGCATCATCTGTGGAAACTCCACTCCATTCAGATGCCTTCTGCTGCAGACTCTGCATCGCGAAAGCAGTTATCTCTCTCTCTCTCACACACACACACACCTTCTCTCTCTTCTTAACTAACTTTTCAGGCGTTGTTCTTCCCACACGCAGAATCAGAACCTGTGACCCTGTGGCTTCAGAGTGCGAGGTAAGGGTATATATGTAGGGATCAATATTACATTATTCATTCCGTCATTTTCATTCCCCATAGTTACGTTACGATAACAAAAACGGTGTGCGCAAAAATATAATTAATCCTATAAATTTCGAATACAATCTAATGATTATTTATTCCAAATATAATTCTTTTGACGGCTGATTAATCAAGTATTAATGTTCACATAATCTTTAAAATAACTATTAACCAAAAAAATCGTAATTAGGAATTGTATTTAATTAAATATATAATCATGTGTAACTTTTTTCGTTGTTTTAATTTATTCAGAAACTTCTTTAGTCATTGTTAAGTGCATTATTATATTCAAAAAAAATATTATATTAAAAAAAAAAATTATTATTGTGGCTTGATTCTTCCCACCATTTCCTTCAGACTTATCTAAACTATTTAGGAAACACCCTATTAATAGTGACATTTTGTTAGATACTTTGTTATGAAGCTTGAAATGGGATCCTGAAGCAACTTTTTTCTCACTTAATTGTAGATCGTTTTGTCTCTAGTGATTAGCTTCTAGGGTTATCATGGAATTTTGCCTGAACTGGTGTTTAGCTTTAGGAATATGACTATTGAATCAAACTTTTCTGCTTTTATTCTTCGTGTCCTTTTCATTTATGTGTTTGATCTGCTTTTCATTGATGTATGACCCTCAGATACTGTTGTCACGGGCCATGTTTGATTTTTCAATTGGATCACATACCCAGCAGGGTCATAAGAAATCAATTAATGCACAACAAGATGTGTGATCATATCTCAAATTTGGAAGTTTAACTGTCAAAAGAAGAACACAAACTGAAGACCATGATACACATTTATTCAACAAACACCGCCGTAAAATTATAATATTATTGGCAAAAATTAGTAGTGAGAATATGCATCATTGGTTACAACCTACAAAGCTTTGCTTCCCATGCATAAAATAAAATAGAAACAAGTATACAGCATAGCATCTGATACACAAGAGTAGAAACCACTGAAATATAACTTAATTCAAATCTTATGAGCATTAACTGTTTTTTCTTTAACAGAAAACATTGAATGGGTAAAACAATTTCAGTGACTCTTGCACACCAGCTTTTATCAACACTCTTTACTTAGTGGCCACCCCCTACTCCACCACCAAATCCAGCACCACCGCCGCCACCAAATCCACCACTAATTCCAAAGCCGCCACCAAATCCACCACCTCCTCCTCCTCCAACCCCTCCTCCAACTCCACCTCCAGCTCCAAACCCTCCTCCCGCACCTACACCACCTCCAACCCCACCTCCACCACCAAACCCACCTCCGCCGCCAGCTCCGCCGCCTCCTCCTACACCACCACCTGCTCCTCCTCCAATGCCTCCTCCGACACCATGACCAAGTCCAACGCCACCACCAGCTCCTCCTCCAGCACCACCACCACCTCCTAAACCACCACCCGCTCCCCCTCCAATGCCAGCACCACCTCCTAAACCACCACCGCCTCCTGCACCACCTCCCAAACCACCACCGCCTCCTGCACCACCTCCCAAACCACCACCGCCTCCTGCTCCACCTCCCAAACCACCACCATGACCAAGCCCACCACCTGCTCCTCCTCCAATGCCGCCACCAACACCATGACCAAGCCCAACTCCACCTCCTAGACCACCACCACCACCTGCTCCTCCTCCAATGCCACCACCAATACCGTGACCAATTCCACCACCACCACCAAGCCCACCTCCACCTCCTAAACCACCACCACCACCAAGCCCACCTCCACCTCCTAAGCCACCACCACCACCTGCTCCTCCTCCAATGCCTCCACCATGACCAAGTCCGCCACCACCACCGACACCGACACCGTGACCAAGCCCACCTCCACCTCCTAGACCACCACCACCACCAATACCGTGACCCAACCCACCTCCGCCTCCTACGCCACCACCGAGCCCACCTCCACCCCCAAGGCCTCCACCAGCACCTCCACCAAACCCGCCGCCGCCGCCTGCACCTCCTCCAAGACCACCTCCTCCCCCGGCACCACCTCCAAAGCCACCACCTCCTCCTAAACCGCCACCAAAACCAAGTCCACCGTGCTTAAACCCTCTCTTGATAATCCCAGGCCCCAACAGATGAGGGGGGTGAATCAAATGCTTGTCATCCTTAACCTCTGCCACCTCCCCCACTACCAACGAACCACAACCAAGTACAATGCACAACGCAAACACGACAACAATGCCATCTGAAACAACTTTCATCGTAAGACAACGGGGAAGAAGAGAAAGAGAACGTGAAAGCGAGTAATGTGATTTGGTGCAACGAAGGAGTGAGGTTATATATAGTGAAAGAGTAAGCATAAGAAGTGAGAGTGAGGTTCATCATTTCACTCAAATTACTCAACTGCCACTTGTGAAGAAGTAAATGAGCCTTACCTGTCTTCAACTGAGAGATTTAATTGCTCAACTGTCCTCCTCTCCTACGCGCTCTGAAATGAAGTCACTGTTTCAATATAACATAGCATATCAGGGTTTTTGACCACTTGCCTTCTGCTTTTTATTTTCCCTATTATTCCTTTACCACTGTTGTCTCTCTGTCCCCGTGCTAATGCTTCTGCACATTTTTTTTTTTCTCTTTTTCTATTACACATTGTAGTCTTAAACTTGTTCTGCATTATTGGGTTTATCATATTCATTGAGCTTCCTGTGGCCTCTATTAATGGTTTCTTCTGATACAATTAATGCAGCAACCAAACAATGTCCTCTCCACAGTACACCCTTCTTCACGCAACTCTATCTCTCTCTCTCTCTCCATCGATCAACACGTCAAATTGCATGCATTATGATAGTTACCAATCCAAGTTTCAGCAACAGATTGGTACATGGACCCGGCTTTTGTTGGGAAGAAACTTTGCTAAAATGGTACGTAGAGAGTATCTGGAGTTAAATTGACAATATATTGATTATTAAACACAACTTTCCTATTTGATTATGCAAAGTTTTTCTTGTTCCTATACCTTGGTTAATTATGCAATATCAATAGCTAGTGATTAATGCTTCTGTTTGCAATGAGATGGTGACGAATGAGATGAAGTCTGAGTGTGTTTGACGAGGGAGATTGATACAATTTTCACAGGGAAAGGATTGATGTATGTGAGAGAGCTCATTTTGCACCCGATTAGGAACGCGGGAAATTGAATGGACCCTTTTTTTGCATGCATGTGGTCCTTCCAAATGAGAACACAAAAATGTGTTCTCATACCCATTTCAACACCCATTCAATTTTCTTTTCTCTCTTTTTCAGAAGCTATTTTCTAAAACAATTTCATTCATTTCTCATTCAAAATTGATCGTATTTTGAAATTTATTTTTAAAGTAAGTGTCTCTTTAAAGTATGAATTTCCTCTTCTTTTTTTTTTTTTTAATTTTACCAGTAAAGTCTAACATGGTTGTAAATAATTAAGTTTCTAAAACATCTCAAGAAACTTAACTCTTCGATGTATATGAAGAATATTTTGTTTTCATTTTTTTCTTCGATTCTTCTTCAAAACTATATTTTGTTATGTGACTACTCTCTGCTAGCTATTTTTTAGCAGTCATATTTAGTTATATTTTAAAAACAGTTTTAAAAATATTTTTTGTTAATTAAAATTAAACACATTTTAATGACCAAAATTTTCTTATTTTATATATTTCCTTTTTATTTAATATATATATATATATATATATATATATATATATATATATATATATATATATATATAACATATATACTAAAATGTTCTTTGAGATTCTCATATGCATTGCTACTCCTTTTTTTTATCAGCATATGCATTGCTAATTAAAAATCCAATTCTAAACTACCATAATAATTTTGTTGAATTTTAAAATAATTAATTGTTGAATCTATTCTTACGTTACGGTTTTATTCCTAGTAACTTTTATAATATATCCTTCTACATTTTATTTTTCATTCTCTTCATTTTCTAAATGGAACATAAGAGAAAGGTGATAGGGTTACTACAATGTTAAAGAAAAGGCATTTATAGATTTCTAACCCCGATGCCATATGTTTGAGAAATGAGAAAAAAAATATTATAAGATATGATAAAAATGTATGGCTGAATTTTTTTTTCATATATTACTTAATATAAACTTAATAAGATATACTATTTTTTATAATTTGCCCTCCTTCTATTTTATTTTTTATCATAATGCTTATTCTATGTCGTACTTCTTTTTCTCTTATTTGCAAAAGGATCTGTACAAATATATTTATCAATGAAAATCTACACTTTCTCGTGTTTCTGTCCTCACATAAAGAATCGCACATATCTCTTTTAAAAAGAAAAAACTATAGTCATTAACATTCTAAAATAATAATATTTTAATTGTACTTATATTATTTTTTAATTTAAAATTATAATACATATTATTATATTATCAAAGAAGACTGTCAAACTATATATATATATATATATATATATATATATATATATATATATATATATATATATATTTAAGCACAGTGGCAAACCAGTTTTTCCTTATTTATATTGTGTTGTGCTGCATGGAATATCATAACAAGCGTTTCCATATAATTAAAAGAATAATGATGCATATCCACCTTCATTTATATACTTTTTTTTATCTTTCTTCTCTGATCGCATCATATAATTTCATAAATCTATCATTTTTATTCTTGTAATATATATTAAATGTTGATGCATCCTTTTATTATTCATAAATTCCAATTAAATTGGTTTCACAGCATCATCTACTTTAATTAATACGGTGCACGTAACTAAAATATGTAACTTAATATTTTATCTTCGCAAATAGATGATGATATACACTGTTGGCTTGCATGCATGCCATATTCATGCACCATTTTAGACATTCTTTTTTAACACCAATCAGCACTTTTATTTATTTTTTCTATCTCTCCTGTTTTTATAATCTCTCATGCTTATATATAATTATATTCATTTCACGGAACGTGTGTTGCCCCACGAATGCCACCACCAACTGCAATGCCATCACGGCCGCCGAATCCGATTCCTCCCCCGGTGCCAATTCCGAATCCTTCACCGCTGCCATATCCGGAACCTCTGCCGTATCCATAACCGCCGCCATATCCAGAACCTCCGCCGTTTCCATAACCGCCGCCATATCCAGAACCTCCGCCGTTTCCATAACCGCCGCCGTATCCAGAACCGTCGCCGAATCCGTGGACGCCCCCTACACCGTCATAATAAATCGCACTATCCTTAATCCCTTTGTTTGTATTCCCAGGACCCTGCAAATTTTGCGGTGGTGGATGAATCAAAGAGTGTTCATCCTTTGATACATCTCCCTCTACCAAGGAACTTGTGGCAAGAAGAATGCAGAAGGAGAACACGATCGCAATGCCGTTTGAAACAACTTTCATTGTGAGATCTGAGAGGAAGAAAAAGGAATGCGTAGTAACGAAGGAGCGAGAGTATATATTTATATATACTGAAATGGTACGTAGTAGCTATGAATAATCGTAGGAAAGTTCACTTCACTCAAATCACTCAACCACTACTTGCGAAAGAGTATATATTACGTTGAGGTGTCGTTGCGTGAGTGATTTGATTCACCAACCTCTTCCCCCAAAACGCAGATTGGGCCAAACATAGCACCAAACCTGGGAAAAAAAACTTTGATCATTATTTGTCATTAGCACTCAAACCTCAAAGAAATCAATCCAACATGATTAGGCCAAACATAGCACCAAACCTGACTTTACAGTTTTTTTCTACCATTCCTCGTTAAATTCTTCTTATCCTTTAATCCCACTTTATTGCGTAAATATTGTCATATTATTACTATGCTATTTAAATACCAAAACCGTAACACCTATCATATGCAGAATAAAAAAATTATGAACATATTATTCCTAACCTCAAAATTTTATGGGAGTTCATACGTTGAGAACTTCTTTTTTCTTTACACCAACATCACTACTTACTACTATTATTTTAATAATTTTCTTATCAAATTTAACTACTTTATTTATTAAAAGTTAAATCAAAAGTTGTTAATATGTCATAATATTATTTTTCTAATATTAGCCTTCTGCACCTCGCTCTCTCAAAAAATATATATATGCACTGGTTGTTTAACCATCAAAGTTGCAGTTATATATATATATATATATATATATATATATTAATCATATGTAATTAATATAATACATTAATAAAAAAATGTATTTTAATCAAATAATTCTTTTATGGATTTATTTAACTGTCACGAAGAAAAAAAAAGTTTAACCGAGACTACATCTTCAATGGAAAATAAAGTTTTGTAATTAGTTACTATTATGGTTAATGCAATTAAAATTGATTAAAAAAAGCAATAAAAATAAATTATTTTAGGGTAATTTTTGAAAATGATGAAAATGGGTAAATTTTAAATAAATTACAATATATAGGTAATTTTTCTTTTAAAAAGCTTTTAAGGAATATATCATATATTAAATGACTTTGTTTTTAGTTCTTTTATAATAATATAGTTATGTTTAGAGTCCAATTTTCTCCATTTTTTAAATTATTTGTAAAAGATTAATCAGGTTGGTATTCATTTTAGACATGTTACAAAAAATGATTTAGTAAATTTTTTTTATCATCGTAATTAATTGTCGTATATACAGTGGTAAATCGTTTATATTAATTCTAAAGATTATAAAAATTTGATAATCAAATATTAATTGATGTTAAATGAACATCATTCGATGTGCTCATTTTCTTTTTCTTAAATTAATCATTTTAACATATTGTATAAACAATAGTGATTAAAAAGTAGCGATTTAATAAAGACAATGCTGAATGAAAACAACATTTTATTTTAATTAATAATTGATGATAGAAATTGAAATAAAATAAAATAAAAAACTGATTTATGATTGTACCTATCTCGCTCATTATTATAATTAATTCTAATTATGAGTAATTTCTTCCTACACCTTTTTTTTTCTTTCTGCGTCCCTATAAAACATGCAATTACCAAATTATTTCTCTTTAAAAATTGTGACTCCATATTTTTTGTTATTATAATTTGATATCACTCCTTCTAACTATTTATTTATTTTTCTTTTAAAAATATAAAAATTAATTTTTGTTAAAATTATTATATTTAGAAAAATTATAAAATAGTGTCGATCAACCTTTTTTCAAAACATAATAAAAAATTTTGCACTTTTTTCTTTTAATTTTTCAGGATTAATGTTTCGAAAAAATATTTTTGAATTCAAAAATAATTTTCGAAACATTCAATAATGTAATTTTTTGATACGTTTTAGAATGAGTACTTTAAAAGATGATTTTAAATTTGAAAATATTTTTCAAAATACTTAATTTAAAATATTAAAATATCTCCACTCTGAACTATAAAAATGTTCTTGAGATTAAGTATTTTATAAAGTATTTTAGATTTCGGAAATATCTGTCGGAATGTTTGTTTTGGAACATTTAAAAATACAATTTTTTCTAAACGTTGAATATGGAACACATGATTTGGAGGAATTCATTTCATTTGACCTCGATGTCTTGACGGAGCCCCCATCGCAAGAAAAGCATTTATCACCTCTTGCACAGACTGAAGGAAAAGATTTTCACCAAGGTACAAAATTCGGAATGCCCAACAAAAATGATGGAAGGAGAGGGAAGAAAGAAGGAAAATGGTAAAATAGGGATATCACATTTTATAGGGTACAGGAAGAAAAAATAAGATATAGGAAGAAATCTACTTAATTATGTATGTTAACATAGCCACATAGGTCCAATAACTAACGATTCAGACAGGGATGATACTATCCCATATTTATTTTTATAAAAAAAAAATTATCATCATCCTACTACACAAATTTAAAATATATCATCTCCACCAACGGGTATATTTTTCTACTTATATTTGTACCTGTTTTGTTTTAATATTAATTAATTGATTTTTATAAATATAAAAATAATAATTAAAAAAAAACATAATATTATCAAATATTCAATGTCACGATCATTGTTGTTTCTTAAATATCAAATATTTTTAAAGAAATTATAATTATATACATTTTAAATTAGAATACCAAATAAAATTTCATGATAGTCAAAACATTTATTAAATTTGTAAAAATTAATGAACCTAGTTGATAAAATTTTAAAATATTTATTAAAATATATAAAAGAAAAATAAATATTCAAATTAAAATATATTTTAAATATTTGTTTACTTCAATTTTTTAAATTCTAATAAATATATTTTTTATACACTAATAAAAATTATAATATATCACTTTATCAAAATCACGCAAAATGCAAAGAACAAATATTAAACTAATAATAATGAAATTTTAACATAAATATTGTATCTTTTGAACTTTAATATAAAAAAAAGTCATGGCAATAACATTAATTTTTTATATTATAGTAAAGAAAATTTATTTATATAATTATAGTAACAAACTTATATTATGATCGATAATGAGTTGAAAAATAAAAAATAATTATATAAAATATATCAAAATAGTATTCTAAGTGATAAAAATAAACAACAAATAAAAATATTAAAAAAATATCAAATGTGTGTTATAAACAATTTGAGAGATTATTGAATGAAATCGCACATAGAAAAATAAAAATAGTTCTCCAAGATAGTTAATAGTTGAAATATAACGAAAATTGTTTTAGCGAAACAAATAAATTCTTCAAATGAAACAAAAATTAACAATAATAGAGTAAAAAGATAATTTTTTTATATTGCCTAGTAAATGAAATATTTATGTTATTAAATACTTAAATTGAGATGATTAAATTAGGGATGTTAACGGGTGTAATAGCTCCCACGTACCCTACCCCTACCCGCTGAAAAAAAATCCGTCATGTACCTATACCCATATTCGTTCGGGTATCCGCATATTTTGTTAATATCAATGGGTATCCGCGAGTATTTACAAAAAGAAAACTTTAATACTTAACAACAACTTTTAATCATAATTTCAAATAAAAATACAATTCATAAGAGTTATAAATTTCAAACAAAATGCAAATAACCCATTTAAAGTGTTGAATGACAATTTTTTACAAATAAATAGAGATTTTTTAAAATCAATTGATAAAAAATAACTCATTCAAAATCAATGTATTAATGTTTTAATCATTATTTATTTATTTTAATTTAAATTAGAGTATAGTGGGTAGAGATATTATGATACTTGCCCTGTTAACTTACGGGTATAAAAAATATTCGTACCCGTCACCCGGGAACATCCATTTTCAATATCAATTTCCTACCCAATGCAAGTTTTATCCGCGGATATCCGCAGGTACAAATTTTGTTGACATTCCTAGGTTAAACATTTTTATGTGAAAGAAAAATATACAATGAATAAAAATATTAAAAAATAGGACAATGATACTATGACTCCCATTTTTTTACTCTCATATTTTACTTTTTAACGTGACTTAGTGTAGATCATTGATTAATGTACCATCATTATCTTTTCTTTTGAAATAATTAATGGCTCACACTAAGTCACCTCATTGAGTAAAAGATGGAAGTCAAAAAATGAGTCAAAATATAATTTTCCTAAAAAATAATAGAAATATTCAAATGTGAGACATAAAAAATATTTAATTGATATACACAATAATTAGATAAAGGTTATGATAAGATAAAAGATATATTGGAGATGCAGATGAATTTCATGACAAACTAAACTATTAGAAGAAATAAAAAATATAACGTGTGTAATATAGAGGCTCTCTGGCTTTGGTTGTTTTGTGCAGATTGGAGGAATGGGGAATGAGGAATGTAAAACGGGCTGTGGTCAGATGGATGTAAATATGCTCTTGTGTATGTATTCTGGTTGCATGTGTATGTATACTGGTTGCAGGTTGAAGTGAGTTCTGATCATTTTCTTTTATTCAGATACAAGGCACAAGTATATGCAAATGGAGGTGACAATAACTTTCATGGAATCCAGAATTAACAATCAACACTCGTTCAAGCGCATAACCGGTCAAATACTTTTCAAATCACAAATACGCAAGATTCAAGTAGCGATCTTACCTTTTGGTGCTATTTCCTTTCCTGCTCGGAACTCCTCTTCTCGCGACACTCCCCGTCCCCTCTTTTTTGCCCTTTTCTTTTATCTTCGTTCTCCTTTGCGTGCTCCTTTTTCTTGTTGTTCTCCCCTTGTTCTGTATTTGTTCCTTATCTGATGTTTGGAAGTTGTGTGTGTAGGTGGAGGAGAGTAGACTTTTTGTTGTTGTTTTTTTGTTTTTTTTTTTTCGCCAGTTGGTGGTGTTGATGATTCCAATGAAATGAAATGAAGGTTCTGCATGACATTATGATCTCATAATGCAGAGAAAACGTGCTGGAAGAGGGAAAGATTGATGATTCACGTTGGGCGGTTGCGTGTGGTGATTCTCGAGGGAAAACCTTTTTTTTTTTAAACAAACGAATAAGATAAAAAAGAGCTAAAAAGAAATAAAAGTACATTAAAACATATTAAACCCAAAGATTATAAAATAAAACTAAATAAAAATGAAATCAAATAAAGAGAAAGAATAAAATAAAATAAGACAAAAATTTAAAATAAAGGTTAAAATAATATAAGATAATAATAATAATAGTAATAAAATAAAATAAAAGTAAAACTAATTTGTAACAAAAACAAAACAAAAAGAAGATGAAAATATAGTTGAAATAAGATAAAAAGTAAAAAAAAAAAAATTTATTTATGCTCAATTAAATATTCATTATATATATATTTTTTTTTTTTTCTTTTTTTTTTTTAAACTTTCTTCCTACTTATTATCTAGGTCAAACAACAATTTTTTTTTTATCCGTACGAAATTGGATGTTGACAGAAAGCATATAAAGTTATAGATTTAGAAACATCTAAGAAGGATGAGGAACTATTAGTCATAGTAGATAAAAGTTTCAAGGAGTTTTAGTAGTAATTACTTTATGTATGAAAGTTATTGATTTAGTTTAAATGTGTACAAATGATGTTTTTTATAATTTATAATTTTAGTAATGGTTATTTTGTACTTGTATTATCTTTTTGAATATTATAATGAAACGTAATTTTTATTAATTTTAAAATCCTAAAATAGGATTGTACATTAATCAAAATTAATCTATAAATTAATTAAATTAAACCAACAACTAAACTAAACTAGACTTAACTAAATTAAATAAAATTTATCTTATAAATAAATTAAATATTATTTAAATTTAATATAATTCAGTCTATAACTAAAGTTAAAATAAGATATAAATAATAACATTCATTATCACTCATCCAACTTATAATATGTGAATATTAAAATAATAAAATTTAACAATTAACTTAGAGGTAGAATTTCATAGCTTTCACGACAAGGAATAGTAGCACGAGGTCACGAGGTGGTGACACGACTAAAACAAATGGCAATAGGCGGTGACAGCAGTGGAACAAGTGTGTGGTGTGGTGCCAAAAACATTGAAGATAGTAAACTTTGATAAAATTATATGTAGTACGTTAAAAATATTATAGTAAATTGTTTATATTAAAAGCTAATAATAAATTTGTTATATATTTTACATTTAAATAAACTCATGCAACACACATTGCTATCACACCTATATTTAAATCAATGACTTAATTATAAATAAGGTTGAAGTTCTAGATTGTTAAGTTTTATTGTCATATCAAGTTAATCTTGTCTTATGTTCTCAGTTTTAATTAGATCGAAATTCAAATCAACAATTTTGAATAATGTTAGGGTTAGATAAGACCCAAACATACTTCTTACAGCATGTCTCTAGGATTAATTATCTCCCATAAAAATAAATTATCCACAAAATATTAATATTATAAGTCCTTGTTTTTATATAATAATATTTTGAGCTGGATTACTTTTCCTATTCCTTCCACCTAATGATTTTCACACAAATTATCTACGTATTTTTATTGTTTAGTTTTTACAAAACAATATTTTTGATGTTGTTGTCATAAATACAAAATTCTATATTATTTTCAATAAATACCAACAAAATAATTTTTAGATTTTATAAAGAGTATATAAATTATTATTATAATATGATATTATTTAAAAATCTATCTACTTTAGAATTTGAATTATTTAGAAGATATTATTACCGAAATTATATTATTAATTTAAGGCTTAAATACCTTTTTGGTCCTCATTTTCGTAGTGTTTGTTGCGAATGGTCCTCATTTTTACAAAATGTTTAAAATGGTCCTCATTTTTACCGAATGTTTATAATGATCCTCATATTCGCAATTAGTGTTTTAGTTGGTCCTTTACTGTAGCGCCGTTTAAATCATTAACGGAGCATTGTACATGTGACACGAGTTGTATTAGGGTGTATTACGTGGTGTATTGTACATGTGGCTTAATTAAATATTTGGGGATAAATAAGTGAGCTAGGGTTTTGGTAGGGAATGTTTGGGCAGTTGGTGAGTTTTGACAATCTTGTTCCTCCATTCCTAATTGGTATTGCTGCAATCTTCTTCTTCCTGCAATCCCATTATATAGGTATGTTACGGTCTCAATCTTCTTCCTTTACCTCTGGTTGTAATCGTTGGAGGCAACCATGTTGTATCACTTTGTGCACTATTGGTGGTTCAACGAGAAACAAATTAACCCCGATTTATAGTTGCAGAGATGACTGCTTTGAGGATGACAAGAACTCCAAAGAATATTGGTAGAAAATTTTGGGTACAATCTATTTTTATTTTTGTGTTAATAATAAATTGGTTTTAATGTTTGGTTTATTGATTTACAGAATGGTGGTTCTAATAATGTGGGCTGCAACTTTTTTAAATGGTGGTGTTGATGAAAAGGATGTCATCATCAGTATTCAGACCACTGGCATCCCCAATTTCTACTTCAGCAGTCTCTTCATGGGCCTCTACTTCACCACCGTGGTGGACAATAACATTGAACCTATCATCACTCATTGTCCTAAAGTAAATTAAACAGATGAAAAAGATGTATTATTAAGCCTACTTTAACACAATGGGGGACCACTGCTACAATCAATTACAAATAAAATAATGGGAACCATTACACCAACATCGACAACCGACAAACAAACCAACTAAAATAATACCCCATTGAACCCACCTACAGACACAAACTACACAAAATCATGGAAGTAATTTAGAAACCATGCAAAACATCACAACAATCGAAAGACAAACAAACCCAAAAATAGAATTACGAAAACCCTGACCCACGAGCAAACACAACCCAAAAAACCCTGAACCCACTTACCTCGTTGATGATGATTAACTAGAAAATTGAAATAAAGAGTGCAACTGCAATCCAATGATGAAATGACAAGTATTAGCTGCTTCCTCTGCAAATCTGAACTCAAGAATGACGAAGATAAAAAAATTTCCCTAATTGCAAGATTTCCCCTAAATTAAAAAATTAACGTTAATTAGCCACCTGTACAATACACATAACACACCCTAATATAAACCGTGACACCTGTACAATGTTCCGTTAATGATTTAAACGACCTTACAGAAAAGGACCAAATAAAACACGAATTGCGAAAATGAGGACCATTCTAAACATTCGGTAAAAATGAGGACCATTTTAAATATTCTGTAAAAATGAGACCATCTGCAACAAACACTACGAAAATAAGGACAAAAAAGGTATTAAGCCTTAATTCAATTGGGTTTCATTGGGCCATTATTCCGAATTTTGAGTAATTTATCATTAATTGGTCTAATTATTGTTTGTAATTGTTTTTAGGTATTATGTGGAGCAAATGTTGGAGCTTGGACATTTATCTTAAGATCAAGAGAGAGTTGCCACGTGATTTCCACATCATTACCACGTTTTCACCATGTTAGTCAGCCATCCATGTTATTGGGCCAGCAATTTTAGCATAGAGTGGCATTTTTGTAATTCTGCTTACCAGAATGACAGTTTTGTAATTTTACAGCTCTGAGTGGCCTTTTTGTAAATAGGAGTGGCAGAATTGATGTGACCACATTTTAGGTCTTCTCTTTCATGGGCAGCCACCACTCTGTACCCATTCTCCATTTTTAGGTTTTTGAGAGAACATTCATTTGGGGGTTTTCGTTTTCACTAATTTCCCACACGTTCTGGACCGTTTTTAAGCAATTTGCACACTATTGTAGTCCGTTTTCTTCATAATGGTGATGTATTTTCGTTTACCTTTGGTTTATAATTCGAATTTCATGGCTTTCTAACTTAGGTATTGACTACTTGAAGGAGATGCAATTGAACTTTGAGGTTTTGTTTTGAATTTGTGTTTTCCTTACTTCATCTTAATTTTGTGATGAATGGTTACTTTTATTCTATTAATGCTTAATTACATATTGGGTTGGCTATTCTTGGTTGATTTCGTTCATGCTTAATGAATTGGGTTGACTGCCACATATGAATGGATATATGCATTGCTTAATTGTATATTGAAACACATTTTTAACCCTAACTTAGTGGGTTTGAACGAGTGGATTGGGTGAGACCAAAACCGTAATAGCGTGACTTGTGATGGGTGAGATTGCATTCAAATTCAAGGAAGTCAATACTGTTTTTAATCTGTTTTATTAACATTTGCAAAACTGTTGAAACATATTTTCATAATTCTAAAATCTGAATCTGCCAACCCCCCTCCCTTTTTGTGTTGAATTGCAATCTGGAACCTTTGAGTGAAAACAATGGTCACTAGGAGACGACCTTGGGTTAACTCCTGAGTACTGCATATAAATGTTTTATTTGGTCGAGTACGACCTCGATCACTTACTTATATACATTTACTTCATACATCCTCTACCAATTAACCTATATTATGCATGAAAAATTACCCAATAGACCTTCGAGAACACGAATCACAAAACAACAAGCAGATACACCATTGTCCTAATGTGTCGCCTGGTGGCAGTTCATGCGCCACCAAGCGGTGCATACAATTCTAGGTTCTGCCCAGATTTTCCCCGTACCAGTTCGAACCCTAAAACCCCCAATTACCAATTCTAGTACATGTTTCAACATAATTTTCATGAACCATATCATAAATCATAATTCAAAATCACATTTATTCACCCCAATTCCATTATGAACCCTAACCCCAAATTCATGCAAGATTCATACCATCATCATAAAGAAATTACTTGCATATATCCAATCACATAAAAATTCACTCGAGCATACACCAAGACTTCCTTCAGACAACATCAACATCACAAAAAACTTAAAAAGACAGCCAACTTGAAAACTAGTTCGCATCGCCTGGCGTGCAACACCTAGCCGCCAAGCAGTTCATATGGAAAAACCAATAAAATGGGTTCTAGAGCATTTGTAGCCTGGCAAGCCATCAACGCCGCTAGGCGGTTTCCGGGAGAAGTCCAGAAATGCGACGAAATTGAAACAAATTTGGCAAACAAGGCATTTCTAACCTCAAACATAGGACAAAATCATATAATTAACATTTAATTCAAGATATGGAACTCCCCTTACCTTGATTCCTTGCTCAACTTAATGGTTCTTAGAGCTCCTTCCTTAATCACCACTAGTCTACTTAGCTCCTCCTCGATTCCTCCCTTCTTCACACTCAACAGACACAATTGTGTTTCTGTAAACCTCTCCTCATAACACTCAACAGTTTCAGCCTCCAAAACCACATTCTCTCCCCCTTAATTGCCATATTAACAAATCCTCAATAAAATGAATTTCAATAACTCATGGAAATAATTGTCATTCAAAGACCATTATTGGTGTATTTCTAGCCTCTTTGGCGGCCTCTTGGGACAGCTAGGGTTTCTTACCTTTTCCACCCATGCCAAAAAGAATTTTGCCAAAAAGAATTTTGACAAAAAGGAACTTATTTTGCATTAATCAAGGTTTGAACACACCACCTTGTAATTACCAATTCAATGCACAACCATTCAACCAATTCATGTTTTGTGATAATTCCTATAAATCTAGGAATTTATAATCCATTATCATGCTCACGCATATCATAAAATAATAAATTCAAAATAATCTCAAAATTAGCATACACAAGACTTTAATCCAAGTTCTCTCAACACAATTAAGGACTCTTGACCATTTAAACTAGTACTTTTCCACGTCATGAAAGTTAGCATTTAATGTCATAAAGGCTCCCACTACCCATATTTATTAAATAATGATTTATTTAATTACTTTAATTCCTCGGGCCTTACACCATTGGTCTTGTTAGCTCTCGATACTAGTTGTTAGAGAAAGAAAAGAAAGAATACTCAGAAACTAACAACACACACACACACTAGCAGAGAAAGAGGTATACAAAAATGACCTATACTCTTCAAATATGAGTATAGTTAGAATCAATTAATGAGATCAAACCTAAAGTATTTAAGTTACATGTTATAATGACAATAGTTTAATTAACTAATTGTCCAGGATTTTTAATAACCTTCAATTAGACAAGAAGAATTAGAAGAAAGAGATAGTTCATGAGTTTTTACTTGGATCTTGAAGTCATCCAATTCTCAAGGTATAAAAGTATTAGCCTATCAAGAGATTAACCCCCATTTTGGGTGATAAGCTAGTTTTCAAGGGTCATATTCACTTGATATAATCCCATGTTCTTTCTTTAAGTAGCTTCACCTCGTTCTCATTCAATGGGGACATAGTAAGGAGGTAAACCACCACTAATGTAGTCAATACCAAAAATAAACACAAGAGTAAAATAAAATTAAACATGTTAAAGATAATAAAAACGCAAAAGAAATAATAAAACCCAAAGCATATAACATTAAAGGCTTAAAAATCAAATCCATGTATGAACAAAAGTCAAAGTATCAAATGTATACTAATAAAATTAAATAAAAATATAAAAAAAACCCACATAAAAAATTCAATAAAAAAATCCATGTAGAGATGACAAGTAAACTCATCCCATGGATATTATTCAAACTTGTTCTCATTTTTACAAATATTAGATTTTTTAATTGGGTATAGGGACGAGTATGGGCATGTACATATGTCTCCCATCCCCATCCCATTTCCAATACCAATCCCTCTCTTCATCCTTGACCCCGTTCAAATTACTAAAGTACTGATTTTATTAGATGACCTAAAATACTCACACACACACACGCACACGCACACGCACACGCACATGCACACACACACATATTACATTTTTAGTTTTAGTTTTATAATTATCTCAAAAAGGTATTTTCTCTCTTGTTACAATCTTTGTGCTTTGTATTATCAATTATAATAAATAAAATAGGTTTTAGGTGTCATAGTTGATTATTTGTACTCTTTTTTAATATTTTTGTTTATTGTTTACTTTTTTCGCACAAGAATATTTGATCTCTCAATTTCAAGTGTTTAATTGTATAAACCTTTTATTGAATAAGTAATTTATTCTCTTTAATCCATAATTTTTGTTTCACTTAAAGAACTTTTTGTTTTTTCTAAAATAATTTTCATTATGCCTCACCGTTCGACTAGTTTGATATCTGAAATTTTTCTTAGATCTATAAGGTATTTTTCATCTTATCATACCCTTAATTATACATTTTTTTCCTTTGTGAGATTTTATTTAATGGTATATCAAATTATTCCTAAGACACACAATTGATCATTTTAACTTTTTTAATAATTTTATTTGTTGTTTATTTCTATCATGTAGAATACTGATTTGATGATTTTTTATATCATTATTTTTATTTTTTTATCTCATTCTCATAAGAGTAATTTTATCACTGTAATTGTATAAAGAACTTTCATTTACTATAATATAATAATTTAATATCAACATATACTTGTTTTCAAGAATTTAATCACAATTTTGGCATATGGTCTTTTAGCTGCAGTTGCTTCAACCCCATTTGGATACATAGTTCATTGCCATAAGGATGTACTCATTAAAAAATGAAGGTGGCACAGGTCCTACAAAATCAATTTTCCAACAATCAAAGACTTCAACCTCTAAAATGTTTTCTAGACGCATTTCATATATATTTTTTAATTACGCTACTTCTTTAACACTCATTACACCTCTGAACATAAGCATGTGCATCCTTAAATAATGTTGGCTAATAAAAATTAGATTACAACACTCATGTTGTTCTTTCTCCACTAAAATGGTCACCATAAGGAGAGTTGAGACAATACCACAAAATGTTGTTTTACTCCTTAGCTATGGCATATCTCCTCAACAAATTATTTGATCCTATCTTGAATAGAGGAGGATCATCCCACATAAATTGTCTAGAATCTCTAAAAACTTTCTTTCTCTGGTGTTAAGTAAAATCTTCAGGAATGACTTACAACCTTGAAATTTTCTATGGTAGCAAACTAAGGACTATTCTACATCATAAGTAACTTCTCATATGGAAATTTCTCCTAAATCTCAACCTTTTTTGTTTTTATCTTTTCATTCACAAATCTGGATAAGTGGTTTGCTACTAAGTTTTCGTAACCTTTGTTGTCTTTAATTTCCAAATCAAATTTTTGCAACAGAATGATTAGTTTAGGCCTAGAACTAGGTTTGCAATAAGTATTTGATTGCAACACGATTTGTAGACACAATTACTTTTGAGTCAATCTAATATGATCTAAAAAAATTCAAAGGCATACATTATAACTAACATTTCGATTTTTAGTGGTGGCATAATTGACTTGAGCTTCATTTAACAACTTGCTAGCGTGATGTATAACATGAAAATTTTTAGTTTTCTTCTATCCTAAAACTGCTCCTAATACATAATCACTAGTATCACACATTAATTCAAAACACAAATTCCAATCAAGTGTAGTGACAATCCAATAGTAAAATCCTACATGTCCAAGAAAGCTTTTTATGCTTTCAAATTCACTAGAGGTAGGAGTTTCTTAGAAACCTCCAATTTAGCTTTGTCAACATTGATGCCTTTGTAGTAGAGCTTGCTTCTTAGAACAATGCCTTCAGTTACCATGAAGTAACACTTCTCTTAGTTTAGCATAAGATTAATAACAACTCATTTCTTGAGGGTTATGTCCAAATTCTTGAGACAATCATCAAATGAAGGTCTAAAGACTAAGAAGTTATCCATAAATACCTCAATGAAGTTTTCAATACGATATGAGAATATGGACAACATATACCTTTGGAAAGTAGTTGGTGCATTACATAATCCAAAAGACATTTTTCTTTAAGCAATTGGATAAGTTAAAGTTATTTTATCTAGATCTTCTGAATCTAAAACAATATGATTGTATAATTAACTCATTGTTATCATTGTGCACAATGGTCATACCTTCTATTTTAGGCGCTACCTGGACTAGACTAATCCAATTACTATCAAAAATAGGGTAGATCATTAATGGCTCCAACAACTTTAAAACTTTTTTCTTTACTACTTCTTTAACGGAAGGATTTAATCTCCTGAGAGGTTGAACTACAGGTTGTAGTCTTGTGTCATATGAATCCTATGTACGTAGTATGAAGGACTATTGACTTTAAGATCAAATAGATCCTAACCTAATTCATTCTTATTGACTTTAAGAACTGCAATCAACTTCTCTTTTTCTGCTATAGATTAAGGACTATTAATCACCATTAGTTTGTTCCTTCCTTCTTCAAGAAAAAATATATTTTATATGTGGAGACAACACATTCATCTTTAGCTTCTGATCTTTAGATACAGTTTCATGCAACGCTTTTTCATCTTCTTCTTAATTCAAAGGAATTTCTTTTTCTAAATCCAAATACTTCAAGCAGTCATTAACTTCCTTTTATTTCTCATAATCTAGGTCATTGTTGTTGCTAATGTGCTGCTAGAAAAAGTTCATCCACTTCATTTAGCAAAAAACACTATTGTTTTTCTTTAGGATGCTGCATTGCTTTAATGATATTAAAATTTACTTCATCATCATGCACTTTGATCTTCAAATGGTTACAAAATTTATTGGGAACATGAATTTGTGAACTCTAACTAAAACGTCTTTAGCTACACTATAAAAATATTTCACTGATCTACAACTAATTGTAGTGTCCTTGTTGGTTTAACTTCCCAATTTTCTATTCTTTTCATCATAGATAGAAAAAAGGCATGAAGTTGATACTAATCTCTCTTACGACTCCATTAAAGTAGTCATGAGACACACATAACAATTATTTTTTCATTAGTATGACCATATATGTTTTAGAATTTACAATGAAATACACATTTTTTTTTCACACTTAAAAATTGTGATTGGAATCTAAATAGCTCATAAATTGTTACTTGTTTCAATGTGCATAACCTGTATTACTTTTTTGTACTAGATGTCTCTGTAGATGATTTTAATTCTTGATAACTTTCCTCTATTTCTTTGTGCTTTGAAACTTTTTTTTAGACATTTTGATTATCAAATATTCTTGATACTTGTTACTTTCTTCTTTAATTTAGTCAATCATGTCTAATATGAAGTCATATCCCATCGATTTTATCCAAAATAAAATTTATCAACTGCACCTCATATTACCATTGAGTTTTCTTTCTATCTATATTCAATACATAATATCATATATTTTCAACATTTAACATATCACCGTATTATATAACAATAATACGAAACACATATTTCATATACAAACATCATATTTTCAACATTTAACATATCACCGTATCATATAACAATAGTACGAAACACATATTTCATATACAAACATCATATCTAAAAATCAAATGTAGTCGGATAAAGTGTTTATGAAAAATAAAGGAGGACAGAGTGTGACATACATGTGTGGATCTATAATGAATAATTATAAAAATGTTTAAAGAAAACATATTAAAAAAATTTAATAATACTTTAATATAACAAGTATTGATATATTTTACTTTTAATATAATAAAAAAATTATAATTTTGATATAATAAATTTAATTTTATTTAAACTATTTCAATAATTAATATGATCATATACAACTTTAATCTAATTATTACCTATATTTATTAAAAAGAAAAAATATATATTAGTTTTAAACCCTTCTACCATTGAGGAAGCTGTAGCTGACATATGCCAAGAAAAAAAAAATGGTAACAAAAATCCAAATAAGGCCTGCGAGTAAGGCCCAAGAGCACAGAGCGTTTCCCGTGGCTGCAACATTAGAAGCGTGTGTGTCTCAAAGCTTCTCTTTCGCAGTTTCTCTCTCTTCTTCTTTCTTCTTCACTTTCTCTTTATTCCTCCTTAGATCCTCAGTTCCCAATCGAGAGCTTTCGTTTCGTAAGTCCCTTTTTCTCTATCTCTTCATTTCCCAATTTCTTTTACTTAATTTGTTTTCTGTCTTTTAAATGTTCAGCAATCACTGCAACTCGGATCTGTTACCTACTTCTTAATTACGGGTTTTATAATTTTCATCTCCGTATATCTGTTTGCACGTGCAACAATTTGATATCTATTTTCTTTCTATTACATCCCATTTGGGTCCACGAAGCTTCATTTTCTGAATTGAACCGAGCTTCCTGGTTTTTGTGCTGCTGCAGAAAAATATATGCCCTATTAAGATTTCATTTGAATGTGTTGCTTGGTGATATGGGTTTATGGTGTTGCTGTGTTTTCTGCTTATGTAACTATCTATTTATTGGCCCTTTATGTGTGTTTGTTTTATTCTTGAGACCTTAATTTGTGTTTGGTTGCATATTTGGTGCTGAAACTGGCTGAAAATACACGATTTAGATGCATTTTGCACCTTTTAGGCTATGTTTTCTTTTCCGATTCAAAAAGCTCTGTACTTTCAGTTGTTTGAGATCAGCACTGAGGGATGATGTCAGTTAAACCGTAAAACTTATTGTGTGTTAGTTATTAACGTTGTTTTAAAATTAGTCTGTCTTTCGTCGTGTGCATACTTGTGCTTGGTCTTGTCTTGTCTACTACTTTCTCGATCTTGTTGTAAATGTTTTTTGCCAAGAATTAGAATATATGGGATAGAGAGGGTAAGGTTTTTCTTGGATAAACTTTTATATAGACACTTTTACTTTAAGAAAATAAGAAGGTAAAATGACTTAGGACTTGTTCTCGTAAACATTTTGAGAGAAAATTATAGTAGAAGAAAATAAGAAGAAAAATAAAATAGAAAAAGGATTCTCCATGAGCTACGTTCTAGAATCTCTCTCGATCTCTCTTTCTCTCTCTCTCTCTATATATATATATATATCAATTTTTTCTTCTTACTTTCTTCTTCTACAAGGGTTTTCGAAAATTTGATGCAAATAGACCTTTAAACTTCTATCATAAGTTAAAGGTTAAGTTATGCCCTTGTGTCTGTTTGAGCAAACTTCTCCATAAGAACTTCTAAAAGATAAAAATAAAAAGAAAACAAATGAAATTAGCTTCATGCACAAGTTATAAATTATAAATTTTGAGAACTATTTGAGATAACCTATACAAATTATCCTATGCATAAGCTAGCCTTAACTTATGGAGGTACTTATTGAGAAGTTTGTTCAAAAAAGGTCCATGGAAGATTTCTGATTTAACTTCTTCAAAAATTTATTTGCTTAAGTTAATTTTAACTTATAGGAGAAACTTAATTCATTTTACCTGATTTTTTTATATTCTTAAAAGTTTATCCAAACTGAGAAAAAGTTGATTTTCTTGGTAGATCATCTAACTATAATCTGAATTACAAATTTTGCTAGTACTTTTCCTGGCAAATTTTCATTTTTGGGTTTAGTCTTATTCTATTTCAGAAACAGTTGATAACATTTACTTTTAACTTATTTGCACTTTTTGGTGATGCTGTCTTTGTTATTACCCATATATTTTATCTTTTATACTTGGTTGGAGGTATTTAGTTACTTTCTATATTTTTTTATATGAATGGATTGCAGTCTGAACTGAGATGGCTGGAGGTGTTATTCGGCAGTTATTGAGGAGGAAACTCCAGTCTTGTTCTTCTGTAAGCACGACCCCTCTCTTTTTGATAAGATTA
>Ga0209589_1004101_pt1 | contig 25342 bp, 24 predicted proteins | sample CowpeawhiteBW_FD_187525 | JGI IMG/M metagenome (GOLD analysis project Ga0209589, IMG submission 187525) | Root nodule microbial communities of legume samples collected from California USA - Cow pea white BW (SPAdes) (version 2) | ecosystem: Host-associated > Plants > Roots > Nodule | place: USA...
AATTGTTCTTGGTTTTCTATGGTTTATGTGCTTTCCATTTCCTTTTTGTTTTGAATCAATCCATCATCTTCTTCTCTTGAGCTTTGTGAAAGGAACCTTCACATCTAGATAGCTTGCTATCTTTATGTCCAGTGGGGATTTCACTTAGCTTTCTTAATCAACTCACACCATGTTCAATATTCTTAAAAAGGAACAAGATAATCCTTCATCAGTACCCCCTTTGGAGAAAGCAATGTAGAACCTAGACTTTTCCTATTTTTAGAGGTTCTGCTCAGTTACTCCCAAACCCAGAGGCGCCACCAGTAATAGGCTGAGCCAAAGCCCAAGCTAGTTGCAACCCCCACAATTGATATGCGGTTGCAGGCTTTATAGGCGAAATTAGATCATCTTCAGCTTTTGAAACCTCAGATGCAAACTCTATACCGGTTAGGAATGGTAAACACATATATGCTTAGGGGCATCTTCCTTACGATTCCAGAGCTGAGCACTCGATCAGCTAAGGAGTTTGCAGTCACAGTCGCTTGGCCTGGGGCCTAGGCCACCTCTACAAGGGGAGGTGGAGCCACAACTGCTGAAGATGATTTCGAAGGCCATGATGAAGAGGAGCCAAATGGAGAAGGAGAGGATGATGCCTAGGCTTGGAGAGAGACTCACTTTTGCAGGACTTGTTTTGTGGATAGTCCTGATTTAATTCATGTTTTTAGATTTCAATTTTTAAATTTCAGTCTTTAGTTTTCAGTTGAAGTTAGGAAATTCTGTGAATTGGCTTATTTGACTAAGATGATGCCTGTGAATCCATGACTTGAAACACTTTGGATGCTGATGATGATGATTTGTGCTGCTCATGCTTTTATAGGTGATAATTTTTGAGATGATGGCGTTGTTGAGTAGAAACTTGTGGTTGCTATATTTTGTTGAATTAGTAATTACATTCTTTGCTAGAGTTAATGATTGTGGCAGAGTGTGGACAACTCCTAGAACCCATGAGCCAAACCATGTGAGATGTTGTGCTTGAAATTGTTTGATAGAGTGTTGTCACTTTTGATGCACTTTTGATTTTGCTTGAGTTTCCTTATTGATGCATCACTTGCATGTAAACATATGATCAATGCCATTTTTGTGACTCAATTATTTTGTCTGAGCCAAACAGCCAATATTCTTTAAATTTGTATTCTTATGCAATCCTTGGAATTTAATTGAGATTCCCTTCATCCTTGGAGCCCTATTGTAAGAAAAACCCTTGACCACCTCACTTTGAGTTGAAAGAGCAAGAACTTCATGTCATGAGTGTGAATCAAGTAGTAACAGGGTTCAACTTTGGGGAGATTGCTAAAGAAGAGGAAACATTAAGAACAATCTTGAAATACTGGTGGTTCATGAATGGATGTACAATTAAAAAAAAAAGAATTTGTGAATAAATGAATACTTTGGAAGAAAAATGGGAATCATGTGTGTTTGGTATTAGATGAGTGAATAGAATGCTACAACATGACTTGATCTACTTGTTCTTTCACTCAATGTACTTTTGTTATCCAGAAAAACCAATTGTCCTTCTTAGCTTGGCCACATTACAACCCATAAAAGTCCTTGTGATGTTAAATGTTTGTGAATGTTGTTAGCTTTGTGGAAACAAATAGCAAAGTTGAATTGTGTGGAAATTGTGATGACAAGAGAGAAAAACACACATCCTTATACATTAGTGAGCTTGAGTGAAACACTTATTCTAGTGAGAGGAGGTTCTAGGAGTTGATCGTGAATTGAAATTTTTGCCATGATTGTTGATCTTTCAAAAGTTTGTGTTGACACTTTGTGGTTTTCCTATCTTGTGGGCACTATAGTTGAAACTTAGCAACAACTTTTCTATGTTTAAGATGTTTTCAAAGAAAAGCATGCATGAATAATATCTGAATTGATTTTGTGGATTTGTTCTGAGTTAGGAGACTATGGATGAATTGATGTCTTTTTATGCCAAGTTACCCCTTTTTGCTTGAGGACAAGCAAGGTTCTAAGTTTGGGGGAGTTGATAATGTTAATTTTTACCATTATCCAAGTTACATTTTATTTGCAAAATCATCTCTTCCAAAGCTTTAATCCTACTTAATCCTCAATTTTACCTTACTTTTGTAAATAAATACATTTTGGGTTACATTGATCTAAATATACCATTAATCCCCATTTTTGTGTCCTTTTTGTAGATGGGAAGCCTTATTTCAAAAATCCAGACAAGTGAGTGATCATTAGTAGCAAGAAGAAGTCCAAAATCATTAAAATTTGAAAGACACAGCAACCGCCTGACGACATAAGGCCAGAGCCATGCGACACCATTCTTCTAGGGACTCGGTGCTTGGCGGGCCATAACAAATGCTAGGTGCCAACCAGGCTTCCAAATGCTCACTGCCTGGCGGCACCTGGACACCGTCGGGCAGTACACGCAAGTTTCCTGCACTGTTTGGGTAGCTTGCGCTTGGTGGTGAGAGGATTCCGCCAGGTGCCAATTTCGCTGATGTGGCAAGTTGGCCCTTTTTCTTCTGATTTTGCGAGGGGAAACTCATATTGGACGGTTTAGAGCTTGAGCAACATGTTTTGGAGCGCTTGGAGGTCTGCTAGGGCTAGTGGGAACTACTTCTTCTTCTTTGTTTCTCTTCCCTCTTCCACTTCCATTTTATAAGCTTGGGCTCTCTATGATAATGGAGAGCTAACCCATTTTGTTGTGGTTAGATGTAGCCATTGAATTCTCATGTATTTGTGGATGATTTGAATATATATATGCTTCTTCCATTAATTGCTAGTATCCTTGTTTATTTACTTAAAGCTTGCTTTGTTTTAACCATTCATTGCATGATATTTTGGTCATTAGGTATTGGAAAATATCTCTTGAAACCTAGAATTGGAACAAGATACCTAATGAAACTTGTATCTACGAATGGAACTTGACCCATTAGTTGTCTTAAACCCTAGCTTGTAAAGCAGGTTTGCTTATTTAGGGTATCAAGGAATTGACTCTTAATAAAGAAACCTAGGCTCATTCAACTAAGGGATTATGGTTTGAGTAGACTTGTGGGTTGACATTAGTAATTTAATGGAGAAGAGTTTTATTGTTTTATATACATGAGAGTGAAGTCGGCGAAGTCTAACTCCAACAATATCAATCCATTGCATTTCTAGTCTTTTCCACCTTCTAGAGTTTTCAACTATCCAAGTTCACCTTTTACTTGTTTATGCAAATATTTACTTTCTTGCACACAAAAACCCAAATTATGGATTTATTCTTTAGTTTAAATTAGTCACTAATTACGCAATTATTTAGTACACATGAGTCTCTTGGGAAACGATATCCCGGACTTACCGGTTACTACTTGCACGACTTGGTACACTTGCCAAAGTCTTAACACTTATATGCTTCGGTTATTGCGGAACCGAAGCATATAAGGACACTATGCTGTTTTTGAATTTTTCAAACTTTTCTACCTCGATTCACATAGTTACCAAAGCAGTAAAGAGTTTTCTGCCTCGATTAAAATAGAATTGAAGCCTATAACTCTTTCTACTTTGGTTTTCAAGCACCCAAAGCCAAAACATTTGCCTAGTATTTCAAATTTTCCACTGGCAGCATGACATTTGGCCACAATTATTAATTAACTCAAGGCCAAAGCCTCTTATGGCACTGATTATGAATTGAACCGAAGCCTTATGGTTTATTTAGGGCTTAAAATCATGAATTGTATAGGCGTGTTATCTTCTTCTTCTTCTTCTTCTTCCCCAAACTCTCTTATTCTCCATCGCCACGTATTTGTAGTGCCTCCCAATGTCGTCGTTCTCCATCGTGTGTCGTCCTTTGTCATGTCGTCGCCTCCCTCACATGTCGTCCTTCGTTGCAACGCCTCCTACCACGTATTGCCATCGTACGCCACTATTCTCCGTTGCATCACCACCTCTGTCTCCTCTTTTGTTTTTTTTCCTAATGTGTTTATGGTGTTTTGCATTTTTTTGGTTGCGTTTTATTATCAAGTATTCTTGCATTGAGATTGTGTAGCTCTAACGTGGGTAACTTTGCATCCTCTTTCGTTGTCATCCGTTCTTCACAATCCCAGGTTCTTATTTCTAATATGAGTCTATGAGTTTATAATTTTTTTTATGATAGGTAGATGTGATTAATTACTTGCTTAAATATGTTGCTTGATTTTCTTACATTGAGTTAACCTTAGTTTCCTGTTTGAGATTTAATATGAAAATTATGTATTGTCCCTGAGTTTTATTTTTGAGAAAGTTTTTATTTTCTTTAAATTAATAGAAGGGGAGATAATACTAATAATTTATATGTATTGAATCTTGAATTGTCCGGTTGGACAGTTTAAGAACATTAATCACTTCCTAGTAATTTGTTTGAGTGTGTGTGTGTGTGTGTATATATATATATATATTTCCTAGTAATTTGTTTGAGTGTGTGTGTGTGTGTGTGTATATATATATATATATATATATATATATATTAATATACATATCATAAAATTCATGAATATTTGTCAACTATGTTTTGTATTGATCTTCGGGTGCATATTTGATTATGGTTGATAATTACTTTCATTTTGTGTATCTTGAATACCAATGCGAAATGCTGGAAAAATTTTGTGAACTTTAAGATATGCTTTAGGGTTTAGGGTTTAGGGTTTGTGATCATTTCTTGAGAAGTTATACAATATGGAGATGGCATAGCGAATTAATAGACTTTCCAACTATTTCCCAAACTGAACATGTTGTCAATTCCACCATGGAAGAGCTACTGGAATCTTGTTGACCTAAAGTCTCACGATTGCCACCTCTTAATTCAACAATTGTTACTTGTAGTTATTCGTGGAATTTTACCCAAAAAGGTTAGACAAACTATAACTCATTTGTGTGCATTTTTCTCTTTAATTTGTGGCAAAGTCATTAATCCTATAAAGTTAAATGAACTTCAAGAAGACATTGTTATCATCTTGTGTCAGTTGGAGATGTTTTCCCATCCATCATTATTTGACATCATCGTACATTTACTTGTTCATTTGGCAAGAGAAATAAAGTTTTGTGGACCAGTATACTTAAGATGGATGTATTCCATTGAACATTACATGAAGGTTTTGAAAAGGTACGTGAAAAATCAATATCGTTTAGAAACTTTAATGATTGAAAGGTATATTGCTAAATAAAGTATCGAGTTTTGTTCAGATTACATGACAAAAACAACACCGATAGGAGTTCCTCATAGGTCATGGTTGAACATGTGTTTCATAAGTAAGAGCATCCGAGGTGTGAATTTGGTTAGAAAAGATCGCGAAGATTTGTTGCAAGCACACTTATACATATTGAACAACACAAATGAGGTGATCCCTTACTTATCTGCACACAAAGCCATTGTGAAAGAGAACAATCCAAGACAATTAGAGAAATGACAATTGATGAAGCATAATAGAACATTCATGCCTTGGTTTAAATCTGAGGTTTTGAAAGATTCGCAATCTTCTGAGACTTTGATGTGGTTAGCTAATGTGTTGAAATTTGATGTCATCTATTGTACAAGTTATGAAATTAATAACTACACATTCTATATGAAGTCTTTGGATGATAAAAGCACAGTACAAAATAGTGGAGTCAATCTTGAAGCTCAGTCATTACAATTTTCTACATCTAAAGATCAACATCATGTATTTGGTTTAATGACATACTATGGCATAATACAAGAAATATGGGAGGTTGATTATATTATGTTTACTATTCCACTATTCAAATGTAAATGTGCTGACAATAAGAGTGTTGTCAAAATGAATAAATTAGGAATGACTCTAGTTGATTTTCGAAAGGTGGGTCATCCAAACGAGCCATTTATCATGGCACAACAAGCATCTCAGGTTTTTTATGTTAAAGATCCTATGTCTGAACATTGGTTTATCACTCTTCATGCAAAAAATAAATAAATTGATGTGTATGAAAAGAATCTGAGCAATCTTAATATTGTTGACACCCACCCATTTAAAAGAACGATAAATTTCGATGAAGTCCATTTAGTTGATGATGTACATGCAATTCGAGAAGATCACAATGAGGGAATATACATATGACCAATCCATAACTTTATGTATGAATTTCACATTCTTGTAAAAATTTACGTGTTTTCTTAAATAATGTTTTATATGTGATTTTATATGTTGGTTATTAATGTTTTGCGATATTTTTTTTTCACGGATATATGGCTGAACATCATATTTCATTAGAGTATGAAGGGCCCACTAAGAGACCCAACAAAGGAGCAACTGGGTTAAGACAAATCTTAATTAGAAGAGCTAATGGTGAGAAAACACTTGTTGATATTGATGTAAACACTTGTAAAGCTACATGTCCTTATGCGGACATCTTCAAAATCTATTTAGGACTATTGGCATGAAACAAAATATCAATCCTTACTCAATCTTTTGATCACGTGACTGAAGTTGAATGGAACATAATATGGCAGGATTTATTGGTAACTAATATTAATGTATTGAATTTATAGTTTGATTTTATTGATAATTTATTAAATATTATTTTTGTGATTTTCTATATTGTAGATAACATTTCATATTCCGAATGTGGCGATGCTTAAACATAAATGTTTGTCATCGGTGGCTAAGAAATATCTTGGATTTAAGACCAAGTTGACATCTAGGTATAATCTTTGGATAGAGATGTCAAAATGGGTTTCGACCCATGAGCCAACCCGGCTCACCACGAGTTTGAGCTGGGTTGGGTTGACAAAAAATTAGTTTTCTCAAAAGTGGTTTGAACTCAACCCGACTCACTTAACTCATGGGTTAAATGGGTTGAAGGTGGGTTGATCCACTTAACCCACACATCTTTTTTTACCTTTTTTTGGTTTTTTTTAATAATTATTTACTACTCCTAATTATACAGGTTCACAATTTCATATTTTTAAATTCTAGAATATTGCTTAATAATATTTGAATAGTTTGAATGTTTAATTAATTTGATTGTCAAGTTATATATGTGATACTTTAATCTTTAACTATAATCTTCATAGTAAATTACTCAAACGACCGTCTTATAAACAAAGTTTTCTAAATTAGCATGACAAAAATGTGTAGTTGTTTTTTATTTAGATTTTGTTGAATAGCATGACAAAAAATGTGAAATATTGGCGATGTTTTCTTAGATTATATGAATACTTTCTTGGAAACAATTCATCATATATTGGTGGTGAGCATGATGAAGACATTGGTTCTTTTTATTGTGATTGTAATCTCATTGGTTGCTTAAAAAATTATTTAAATATTTAAATACTTAAAAATAAATAAATAATTCTTTTTTGTGGTTGGTGAGCCAACCCACTTAACTCACCAACACGTGGTGGGTTGAGCTGAGTTGCAAAATTTTTGGCTCACCATAAAGTGAGTTGGGTTGGGTTCACTCATTTTCAACTTGGCTCATGGTGAGTCAACCCGTGTGAGCCGGGTTGCCTCACTTTGGCATGTCTATCTTTGGAGCTAAAAACAATGAAAATTCTTGTTTCAAATGTAGTCAGTTTGTTGAGCTTCAAACATCTGAGGGATGACAAGTATGTTTATTTGAAATCATCAATTGTTTTGAACTAATTGATAAAGTTAATTTTTTGTTACTGGAAAAGAGATAAGTGCTCAAAATAAACATCCACATATATTGTCTCAGGGTGGGTATTGAAAAATTGAAGAGAAGATAATGATAAAAAAGAAAAAATCTAGGCCCTCGCCTCCTGAAGGTGAAGTTCCAGAGCTTCCTTCACCACCATCCCTCTACGAAAAGTGAAAGTTAACCCGTCTACACACATTGGGCACCTATACTCCTGACACTGCATAAGAAATCCCTAAAAAAATTCTAAGATATTACTTTTCTTTAAATAGATATGTCATGTATAAGTCTTTTATTATTCTATGATTTTCTATAACTTTTCTTTGTTACATTGTAGGACTGGTTGGTTGAGGAGAGCTCCTAAGGAAGTTTCACTCCAGAAGGTCATCATCATATACTTGTTGCTGCAACTGGACGACCTGAGCACCCTGGATATGTGTGTGGTGATGGATTAGAAGTCAGGATATGCCAATATTTTGGTTGTTAGTTTTGAAATGGTGATTTAAGCCAAGAAGGTGGGTTGAATTGGTTGTTTAAATTTTTTTTGAAAGCATAAAACCCCTTTCAATTGAATCAAATAGACTAGAGAATTAGAATGTTAAAGTTATAGATCAGTACACTTTCAATCGGTCAAAAAATAAAACAACAACTAGTTTGTTCTTGAGCTATGAAACAATCAATTAAAATTTCAAATCAGTTGGCTAAAATACTGGGAATTTATGCAAAATGCAGAATTCGCAGATTTAACTCAAACAACAAACTTTTACCTACAAGACTTGTTCCAATCAATATTTTTAACAAGTATACAGCCTCAGATTATAGAAGAACGCATTAAAGCATAATAAAGAGTGGATTCCTTGGTTTTCTTGAGTTTTTAGAGTGATTCAAAGTGATTGAGATGAGGGAAAGAGAATTGCACAATTGTTTTTATACTGGTTCACTCAATCACTAAGCATGGTTTCCACTATATTCAAAAGTTTTACAAATCACACACCAAGATTACAATTTTGAAAAAGAAACTCACAAGATTTTTGACTCACAAAAATCTAGACTTACACCCGGTAACATCACGGTAGGATATTACTTAAAAATAAATAAATTAACAAGACAGAAAAAAACGCGGGAAAATTTTAAAACTTTAAACATTCATAGTCTAAAATATTCCAAAATCCACCTTTACAATATAAAGAACAAGAAAATAGTAAAATTCGATAATTCAAATTACATGAAAATTAAATAAAAGATTTTACAAAATTCCCATGCCACTGGTCCCCACTCTCCGCCACTATGCAGCACCTGGCTCACCTGAAACATCATCTGCTCCTGGATAACAAGTTATCCGATCATCCCCACACACAAAGAGATAGGGTGAACTATGCACATAGGTATAAAATAAACATGAATTTCACCCACCCGATAAATCACAATTATTTAATCATTATGAGTTCATGCATGTACACTAAAACTTAGGACTTCCTGTGCTTCCATGACCCTCCTCGCTCGTGGTCCACCTACAAGCCTATCCCGCTTGTAGTCCATCTTCACGGACTCTCACGCCCGTTCACTGAACTCCTCGCTCGGACCCGGACACACATACCTGCCTTTCCTACTATGAACTCACTCGCTCATAGCATTCTCAAGTTGAGCATGAGATGAAATCCCTCGCTTACTCATCCCAACGAGAGTACCTCCGGTGATCTAATCTGTTCACATTCCGCATGCGGTGCACCCATCACGAACTCCTCGCTCGCGACTTAAACCAAGCACATCCCAAATCCTATGGACTTAGTCCTTCAAGCCCAACCACCCCAAACATGGGTACACCCCCTATAATTAATAAAACATCAAGCAAAACAGCTCAAACAACACATAAACAAACATGGTTTCCCCATATTCTCGCCTAAGCCATGGGTCTTCGCCCAGGTTGGTCCATCAGCCTCGCTTAAGCTACCCCACCTCGCTTAAGCGAGTGTGAAACAATGGCTTCCCCACATCATCTCGCTTAGGCGAGCTCTTCTCGCCTGAGCGAGACTTGGTTCGCTCAAACACACACAACTCCTCGCCTGGACGAGGATTCACGCTTAACACACACAGGTCTTTTCGCAGCCTCGCTTCGGCGAGCCATTCTCGCCTAAGCGAGATAACCTGTCGCTCAACACTGCTCTGGTCGCTTAAGCGAGAAACGCGAACCAATACCACGAACGAGATTCTGCAACTCTCGCTTAGGCGAGATGGACTCGCTTGGGCGAAACTTGCAAAGTTTCATCTCTGTTCACGCACACAATTCGTTAAACCATGACCAGAATACAGTTTACTCACTCCCATTCAATCTCAATCAACAACCAAACTATGGAAACATGTATTTTATCTTATTGAAATAACAATGCTCGAAAATTAACCAACTATAGCCATTTAGTACCAAAATCCCTCATTCTCGTCTCATAAGGCATAATAAAAGATTTGTACACAGTACCAATCAACACAATTCTCAGTCTGATAACACGTAGCACGAAATTTCCATCATACAGAAACCAATTGAGAAATCCAAAACGAAAAATCACAGCACATTTAGTTTAGCACACACATGGACAACTTCCCCTAACCTGGAATCCTTGATTAAAAAATTTGGGAAGGAGTGTTCCTTTGCTCACCAAGCTTTTGCCTCAAGCTTTCCCTAATTCAGCCCCTTGTGCACCCAAAACACCACTCACCCTCTCAATTCGTTGTCCTCTCACAATAAAATCACTATACTGCAGAAAAAAGCCCTTCCTCTCACATAGAATTTGCCTTTTATATGTGTCTTAAAGAGGGTTTTAAGTGCTAAACGAAAAAATATACTTTATGGTGTTTTTAATTTCCAATTAAGGGTAATTACTTAGTGGTTTAATACTGTTTTTCCAGCCTTTTGGCTGCTCCTCATTCTAGTTTTACCTTTGCCCTTTCACCTCCACTCCAAGCTAGAATTAGCAAAAATAAAGCCTACTTTATGTCCATCAAGGTTTAAACCCGTGACCCTCCACTCGTAAGGCCAAAGCACAACCATTGTACCAATTTAGATTTAGTGATAACTATTATAATCCTATGATTATAATATCACTCACTAGTCACAAATATATTATCAAAATAATAAGAATAATCCAAACAACACATAAAAGACATACATAGGACTCAAACCCAAGTCCTTTCACACAAACCAAGTATTCTCAACCACTTGAGCTAGTACTTTTCCACTTCATACCATTTAACATTTAATGACATCAAAGTTCCCTCCACCCGCATTTATTAATTAATTAATTAATTATTTAATTAATTAATTTCCACGGGTCTTACACACCGTGCAAGAATCACACTTACAGACTTGAAATCACAAGGCAAAACAACCAGAGGCACAAGAACATCCAAACCTAATGATGGCTCTCCCTAGCCAACCATACATGTGTTCTTCAAGCTACTCATAAGCCAAAATGCCGCTAAGATCAACCAAGATTTTCAATCAGCACGCTGCAGATGTGTATTGTAGAGAGAGAGTTTTCTGGAGAAGAATGACAAGTTTTCATGCTCTAAAACTCAGAATTACACCTCTACTCTAAAAAACACAACATATATACTCTGGTTTAAATGAAATAAGTCGTTTTAATTTTTCGTACAGTTAGTTGATTTCACTCGACTTAAGTGAAATCAGTCGATTGAAAAATAATTAAACTAATTAAAAACATTCATACCAGAAACTATAAACTACAGGACTTTTAACCAGTTGAAACCCATTTTAAGAAATTAAAAGAGACACACTAAGACTAACAAGACATATAACCTATGTCATGTAGCCTACATCAATATGATATAACATCTAATAATTACAATTAATATATTATTCCTAGATTTAACAGACTAAAAACATAATCTTCAAGTGGATCTTCATCAATCTACATCAAACATATGTGATACTGATGCACTAGGCTTTATCAATTCTTTGCTTCAAGATTTCTTGTGCCAAAATTGGTGTCTCCTCTCATCAATCTTCATGAAGAAAGACTAACAAGAATTCACTAAAAAGGTGACTGAAAACGTTATGGCCTAGTTCCAATAACAATTTGAGAGTTATATCCTCCGTCCGCATTAATCTCCTCCACCAGAATAATTTGTGCCTCCCATGGGTAAAATTAACAATCTTTTTTTTTTTGTAAGTTACGAATTAAATAACATTAATAAAACATTGACTCTGCCAGGTACAAGCGGAAAGGGGAGTTCTTATGTTCCAACCATACGAGGGGATGACATGGATGACACTCATCCATGTTAGCTATATATTTGGGATGGTACAATAAAGACACTATGGCTCGTGGAAAAGCATTTCAGGAAGCCACAATTCTTCATGGTATGGAGTTAACGGAGGATGAGGTTATCTTCACGGTGGAGGAGGTTCCCATGCCATTTGTTTTAACAGACATTCCAATGTTTCCTCGCCTGGCCTAGAGATTTGGTTGATTCTAATTATCATCCCCAGTAAAAAAATCCTTAAACAAAGAAGATTTCTCTCTCTTTGAACGATCCTCTTGGTGCATTACACCAACTTGTTGAAATCATCATTAATAAGTTGATGTAGGTTCCCTGTGATTCTAATATTTTTGGGAGAAACCTTGAGATCCCACTTTACTTGCATAAACAAGATTTCTTGGAGTTTGCATCGGGACAAGAGGAACTAAATATTACTATTATTTAGTTATGGATTTTGTAAGCCTTTCATTTATTACCGTTATTTGATTTATTTATCTATTCACTTGTATCAAATCAATTTTGTGTTTAGGTATATGTGTGGTGTCATTGAAAATACGGGGCTGAATGATGTATATGGGTTTATTGACCTCCAACTCACTCATGAAGGCAACAAGTTTGATGACACCCATGTAACCAAATACTTTCAACGGAGAAAAGAAATTTATTTTGTACCTTATAATGTTGGGTAAGTCATCTTTTTTAACTTGTGAATATAATCTATCATTTTAATGCATAGCAATGAACTTATTTTCTTCTCAGACGTCATTGACAACTACTTATGGTTTCATTGAGGGAGAACCTTCTTGTGTGGTTTTGCACCTTGCACCACCCTCCCCCAACCATCTTAGACAAGTAATAGATTGGTAAGAACCTCAATGTCAATCTTATGAATATTCTTTGTTATATAAAAGTATCCTAACACATTCCCTTTATCATAGTTCAATTGTTGGACACAACATGTTGTTAAGGAGATCAAAGGTTAAGGAAAAAGATCTTGCATTGTTGTCCACGTTTGGTATTTTTATCCATATATTTATAGTTGTTTGATTGGGTTTTCTTCCTTAATTATTTATAATGGTGTTCATATATTGTATTGTAATAAACAAACTGACTCTTATGAGTGAGGTTACTATGTAATGCAATGGATGACAACCATTATGCGTGCTCGTATTACAACTAGTTAGGAATCAATAATATATATTTTAATTGAATTAAATACTTTACAACATTGTCTTTCTATATAATAATTGAAGTTAATGCCTTATTTTGCAGACATTCAAGAGTACTACACCAATACCCACGAGGTTCATAAAGTTTGGTAGGATAGCTTGTGGCAAATTAATAATTCAAATGTATAATAGTATTATAACTAGGATATTCACTTGTTTTAACTAAAGACTTTTTGATGTATTTAGACATTGGATGATGTTAGGTTTCATAAAATGTATTGTCTTGTTTCTGTTCTGGTCTAGTTTGCTAAAAATATACAAGTTAAAAAATTTGGGAATAACCTAAAACATAAAATTATTTAAAAAAAAAAGTGCATATGGTCCCAGTTACTACACCAACTGAAGCAGAAACACACATAGGACTCGGTTGTGGTGTGAATTGAGGCCAAAAGTTGGGACATATGGCTTCTGTTATACCTAAACCGAAGCCAAAAGCCAAGTGTATTCCAAAAGTAGTTATTTAATTCTAGACTATATGACTTTGGTTATCTGTGGAATCAAGGTAGAATTGGTTGGGACCCGAGGTCAAAATTTGTCTTATTTTTACCTCTCCCCAATATGCCTTGGTTCTGGAACTAAAGCAAAATTGCAAAGGGTCAAAGCAAAGGCACTGGTAATCGATCGAGAAAAGGCTTATCGAAGCAAAGGCACCACTATGTAAACTTAATGGGTGTTAAACGCTTAAGATGTGTGAACTCCAAAATCGTTAAAAGGTAGTTTTAAGGACAATTATAGGTTTATTAGGCATGTAACTTGTTAAAATTTCAAATTCAAAATCTTGCAACTGTCGAGAGAAGGTTACAAAATATAAAAAAGGTTTATTTTGCAGTTTATAAGGGTTACAAATTGTGGAACAATACATACAAGACAAATGGCTAACCTAGTGTTGGTTGTTGCAATTGGGGTCACCGCTTTCATTGATTTATGTTACAAGTTTCTTTATTTTTCGTGGTAATTTCTTTCTTGCAATTTACTTTGGTGTTCTTTTCATTTTACTGCCCTTTGTGTAATTCTCATATCACCACGCGTTGTATTTTTATATTTTACCACTTTTACCTTAGACTTCATCCATTGTTACTGGAAAAACAAAAGGAAATAAAAATATGAATTCTATTATGAATGAAATTTTCATTGAAGTACAAGTAAAAAGAAGATTGAATTCATTAGTTAACGAAATAAGGACTTTTACAACAAATTATTTTTCTTTGTTGATTCTTAAACATAAGACACCCTTATTAGATTGAAAAACAAGTGTTTTCTAGGTCCATAAGAAAAGAACTCACATTTATGCGATTTAAGTCTAAATAAAGTTGAGACATCAATCAAAACTAAACCTTCAAGAAACACTTCCTTAGAAGATAGAGGCATAATCTAAGTCAAAATCTTATTTCATAAATATTTATACGCTTATTCTATATACTTAGGAATGTTCATTTCTTATGTTTGACCAAAAAGGCGTGTTTTGAAGCTTATGTCACATTATTTATATCTTGAAACTCGTGTTAAAGTTGTTTTGCTTCATCAATTTGTATTGGGATTAACTATATGCTATGCATTTTGGATTTATATGGATAAAAACATATGCCACTTAATATATTTTTCTCCTCAACCAATTATTATGTTATTTTGACATTATTTAAAAAATAGGCTATTTCGACATTTTTAGTGTCAGTTTTGGACTGCAAAATCTATAACCTTCTTTGGCACGACATCGAATAACAGGACGATTAGGGTTTTCTGTCTTAAATGACCCTTCTGCATAAGAGTGTTATGGTCCTGTTAAAAGGAAATGCCAAAAACCAATAGAAAGTAATCCTCTCTGTTATTAACCTTCCGAAATACAAACACCGAAGCAAAAAATACAATTAAGAAAATTCCAAAGTCGGAGACGTTGGCCAGAGAGTACGAAAGAAAAGAACAGACAAAATTTTCCCACACCCCTCCTATCATGCACCAATCATTTTATGCCCTTTTCTTCCTCAGATTCGCTCAGCTTCCATGTTTTGCATTTCTCTCTCTTGTTGCGCCTCAATTCTGTTACCTCATCTTTCGGATCATTGGCCACGTGGCTGGGCCCATCCACACCCATAACAATGCCCCTTCATTAAAATTGACCTTGTCCTCAAGGTTCCTCAAGGTCAAACTGAGGAAATTGAAATTTTAGTTGGGCGACAGATTCCCAAGTGCTGTCAGACGCATCTAGATGGGACCATTGGACATGGACTTGATCAACCCAGCTTCCTTGTTGTTGGATACGCCGGGAATCTAAAATAGCCATTGGAACAGGTACAAAAGCATTAACTATGGCTGCTAACGGAAGGGGATAATACTGTTGGTGACCAGTACCGATGCATTTCTTCAGAATTGACACATGAAAAACAGAATGAATGCGAGCAGAAGGAGGCAATAGGAGGTGGTACATAACAGTCCCAATCCGTTCAATGACAGGAAAAGGTCCAAAATAGCAAAGCCCAAGTTTCTGGTGATGGTGTTCGCGCAACGTAACTTGTCGATATGGTTGAAGCTTGACATAGACCATGTCACCCAACTGAAATTCAACATTGGCACGCTTGCGATCAACAATCTGTTTCATACGATTTTGTGCTCGGGCAAGATTGATCTTAAAGGTTGATAATACGACATCACGTTGTTGAAGGAGCTGTTCCACATCAGCTGGAATAGTGGCGATAGGGTCTCTAAATAGCACTAGAGGAAGCCGCCCGTAAACAACCTGAAAAGGAGAGAACCCTGCAACAGTTTGGTAAGATGTGTTATACCAATACTCAGCCCATGGAACAAATTGGAGCCAATTACGAGGTCGCTCGAAAATGAAACAGCGAAGGTACATCTCAATACAGCGATTGAGAGCTTCCTATTGGCCATCCGTCTGCGGATGGTACGCTGTACTCATGGCTAAAGTGGTGCCCTGACTTTTGAATAATTGTTGCAAAAAATGACTCATAAATTTTTTGTCATAATCAGACACAATGGTCTTAGGTGTCCCATGTAATTTAACATGTTAGATGAACTGCCCTACGACTGATGCACTCGTAAAATGAGTTTTTAAAGGAATGAGATGAGCATATTTTGATAATCTGTCAATGAACACAAGAAAAACTGTGTAACCGTGCACCGGAGGAAGTCCGGTGATGAAATCCATAGCAACATCTTCCCAAATGTTTTGCGGAATGGGCAAGGGATGCAAAGGTCCAGCAGGTAGGGAATGAGAAATCTTGGCCTGTTGACAACTTGACAATGTCGCACATAATTTTTAATGTGATGTTGCATTCTATGCCAAAAAAATTGCATAATCAATCGTTGATAAGTGCTGAGGTACCCGACATGACCACCCACGGGAGAATCATGAAACTCCTTCATAATTGTTGCAATTAGAGGAGAGTTAGTAGGAACCACCAAACGATCTTTCCAATACAAAAGGCCATGATATTCTCGATAAAAGGGATTTGACTCGCCATTTCACAAAGCAAGGAGAATGGAACTATATTCGGGGTCCTGAAGCAATTCAGCCCTCAAAGTATTGAGGAAGTCACAATGTTGAACTGATAAAGCAAAATAGTCCAATCTGGATAAGGCATCAACACCAGAATTTTGTGGGCCAGGTTTGTATTCAATGACAAAGTCATAACCCATGAGTTTATGCATCCATTGCTGTTGTTCGGGCGTTTGCAGAACCTGGTCCATGAGAGAGCACAAGCTTTTATGGTCTGTTTTAATAACAAAACGATGTTCGAGCAAATAATGGCAAAATTTAGCCACCGCCTCCGTAATGGCTAACATTTCTCGTACATAACCAGACTTAGCTTGTAACCGAGGTGACAATTTCTTAGAGAAGAAGGCAATGGGATGACCCTGTTGTCCCAAAATAGCTCCGATAACGGTTCCAGAAGCATCTGTTTCCAACTCGAACGGTATAGAAAAATTGGGCAGAACAAGAACTGGAGCCTTAGTGAGAGCTGCTTTTAAATCTTGGAAGGCTGATTGAGCCTGTTCAGACCACTCAAAAGCATTTTTTTTTAAAAGGTCATGCAACGGAGAGGCCAAGGCGACATATCCTTTCACGAACCGACGATAGTAACCGGTGAGGCCCAAAAATCCACGAAGTTGCTTGATATTAGAAGGAACAAGCCACTGAAGCACGACAACGACTTTATCTGAATCCATAGAAACACCTATAGAAGAAATCATGTGACCCAAGTACGCGATTTGCTTTGTTCCGAAAGCACATTTATGCAATTTAACGTGTAATTGATGTTCCTGCAATATAGACAACACTTTCTCCAAATGCAACAAATGGTCACGCCAAGAAGCACTATAAATCAAAATGTCATCAAAGAAAACTAACACGAATTGGCGTAGAATAGTTAGAAAAATGTGATTCATCGGCTTAAAAGGAAGTCGGTGCATTGGTCAAGCCAAACGGCATAACCAACCATTCGTAATGGCCTTGGTGGGTGCGAAAGGTTGTCTTATAGCGATCAACGGGCTTCACCAACAATTGGTGGTATCCTGAACGAAGATCCAGTTTAGAGAAAAATTGAGAACCATGTAATCAGTGCAAAATCGCCATGAACCATCTTTCTTCTTCACCAAAATGATAGGTGATGAGAATGGACTAGTGTTGGGTTGGATTAAGCCATCGTGCAAGAGCTCCTGAACAGTTTTTTCAATCTCTGTTTTGTAACTGAAGGGATACCGATAAGGATGGACCTTAACCGGAGCTGTACCTGGTAGGAGAGGGATGGCGTGATCATGACTCCGAACCGGTGGTAACCCTTGAGGTTTGCGAAAAACAAAAGCAAATTTATGAAGAACACCCAATAAGTCCATAAGAAGACGAGGACAAAATAGGACAAAAGGATCCTCTAACGATGCAGGCGGTGGTTGGGAATGCAGGGTGAAAACTTCTGAAATAGCATTTGTATGTTGTAATCGACGCAAATGATGAAATTGGACTTGCAGGGCAGAAGGACGAACCTTCGGATCACCCTTGAGGGTCACAAAAGAAGGACCATCATAAAATTTAATCGTCAATTGGTTATAATCCGCAACGTGTGGCCCCAATGTTGTCAACCAAGATGCTCATACGATGATTTCTACACCAGAAACAGGTAACAGGTACGCCGAGAGGTGAATAGTATGACCTTGGATGGTAAGAGGAATGTCGCGGACACAACCCTCACACGTCAAGTAGTGGTCGTTACCAACTAGGACCTTAAACTCTGGTGCACATTTGATCGGAAGCTCCAAACACATAACAAGTCGGGGTTGAATAAAATTATCGGACGAGCCTCTATCCAAAAGGACCTTGACGACATGACCCCGAATTGACCCTTGGAATCGAAGGGTTGTAAGCCCATTTGCACCGTGCAAAGCATCATGGGAGAGGTGATGGTATTCAGCTAGGGCTTCTTCTTGCATAGGTAACCTGCTCTCATCCATAAGAGAGGCCTTGGAATCAGGGGGTGGCTCATCATCATGGCAAAGAAACAGGTATTGTCAATTTGGGCAACGATGGTTAGGGGTGAATTTAGCATCACAAGTGTAGCGAAGGCCGTGTTCGCGACGTACTTGCATCTCTACTGGGGTAATGGTTTTGATGGAGGGTGACTTTGGTGGCACAGGAAGGGGCTGGAAGCAAACCGGTTAGAGAGGAAGGGTTGATAATGGGTTGGTGGTTTGGGCTAATGGAGGTGGGGTAACGATGGGTTTGGTGATTTGGGCTAAGGGAGGGGGAATAACGAGGCTTAGGGTGGTTCAAAAAGGAGATGAGTTTGGCATCATACAGTTTTGCTAATGCCACTGCATGCAACAAGGTAGGAGGGGACTGGACTAACACCTCTCGTTTAACTTCAGGCTTGAGTCCACTAATAAAGCAATCCAACAAAGCTTCATCGATGAGACCTTCCACACAAGTGGATAAGGACGCAAATGTTGTATAATAGTGGGAAATAGAATCCACTTGATGAAGCTTGAATAGGGTGGATCGTGGGGAATCAAATGGAGAAGGCCTAAAGTGCTTCTCCATCGCATTGGCTAAAGCTTGCCACGAAAGGAGAAGGTTGTTGTGCTGTAAGATCTGAAACCAGGGCCCTGCCTCTCCTTCCATATGGATCGCGACAATAGATAATCGTTGAGACTCTGGAGTTTGATAGAGGGCAAAGAATTTTTCTGCTCGAAACAACTAGTTCAAAGGCTCTGAACCATCAAAACGCGGAAAATCGAGTTTCATAGAGCAGAGAGGTGGACCGACAAAGTTTGCCACAGAACCAACGATACATATGTTCGAACGCACCAGCTTATCAAGATTTTAGGTAAGCTTGTCAAGGTACTTGGTAACCGAATCCATCGTGGACTTTAAACGATCCAGACGCGAAGGGTCGTTAGCTAGCATCATAGCATTAAGCTTTTGTTCTAGCTGGTCAAGACGCCCAGAACATAGCGTTTCCTGGAGGGCTCACACATCATCACTTAGATTCTTCAAGCGAGTGTTTTCAACCATCGGGAGGTCAATGAAAGCACCAAATGTTATGGTCCTGTTAAAAGAAAATGCCAAAAACCAATAGAAAGTAATCCTCTCTGATATTAATCTTCCAAAATACAAACATTAAAGCAAAAGATACAATTAAGAAAATTCCAAAAGTCGGAGACGTTGGCCAGAGAGTACGAAAAAAAGGAACAGACAAAATTTTCCCACACCCCTCCTGTCATGCACCAATCATTTTATGCCCTTTTCTTCGTCAGATTCCCTCAGCTTCCACGTTTTGCATTTCTGTCTCTTGATGCATCTCAATTTTGTTACCTCATCTTTCGGATCATTGGCCACGTGGTTGGGCCTATCCACACCCATAACAAAGAGCGTATATAGATCATTAACAAAAGTGCTCATCTCTCACATCATAAACCTATAATATATATAGATGGAAATATGTGTTGACGAAAAATAATATTATTATGAGAATTGAGGAAGTGTAGAGAAGTTAGAGAGTTTTATTACCCTTTAATTCTCGACCCATAGTTGAAGTGGGAAGGATGAAAACAAAAGCAAAAAGTAAGAAAGCAATGAGAATGGCCTTTATTGAAGTACCAAACACACTCTTCTTCTCATAGCTTCGCAAGAGGAAAAGAGTTTCATGGCTGCAAATGAGAAAGGCGAAAAAGAGAAGGAGAAAGGGTTGTCACAGGAGGAGAGAAACTCTAGGACAGAAGCAAAACATCGTGTAGCGCTGGGAGAGAAGACGTAAGGCAAGGTGAGAAAAACGAAAACTTTATTATATTTCTGTATTGTTGAAAAAATTACAATAAAGGGGGAAAATCGAGAGGGGTTTTTAGAAAAGGGAAAAGGAGGAACAACTAACCCTAGATTACTAATTTAACTAGTAATCAAACTAAGGGAAAAGGGAGAAACCCTAAGGGGTTAGGGTTTCAATGTCCTCCCCTCAAGCTGGATGGTGAATGCTCAACATTCTAAGCTTATGAACGTTGAGCTTAAAGTTGGTGCGGTGGAGAGCTTTCGTGAAGACGTCGGCGAGCTGGTCTTCAGAGCAGATGGGAAGAAGACGGAAGAGTTTATTCTGAAGCCGTTCACGAACCACATGACAGTCGATGTCGATAAGTTTCATTCGCTCGTGGAATTAAGTGTTTTGAGCGATATGTCGAGCTAACTGGTTATCACAGTAGAGAACTGGTGGTGGATGAAGCTGAGTGCAAAGATCACGAAGGATATAACTGATCCATTGGATTTCACAGGAAGTGGTGGCTAGGGCCATATACTCGGCTTTAGAGGATGATCTGGAAACAATGTTCTGTTTCTTTGACTTCCGAGATATGAGCGAATTTCCTAAGAAAACACAGTAACCAGTGATGCTACACCTGGTTTCAGGGCAAGTGGCCCAGTCGGAGTCACCGAAACCCTTAATTTGTAGGTCATTCTCTTTAGGAAAAAATAGTCCACGACCAGGAACAGCTTTAATGTATCTTAGGATATGTTGAGCAACTTGGTGATGATAAGTAGTGGGTGTCTGAACAAATTGACTAAGGAGATACACTGAGTAGTTGATATCAGGTCTAGAATTGGTGAGGTAAAGAAGTTTCCCTATCAGCCGTCTGTAGGACTCAACATTGCTTGGGGGATTGTTGGTGTCAAAGAGAGGTTTTATGCCACTCATGAGGGGAGTTTGGCAAGGTTTGATGTTGATCATTCCTGTTTCATTTAATATGTCCAAGGTATACTTCCTTTGGCACATATGGATCCCTTTTTTAGTTCTTGAGATTTCAAAACCCAGAAAGTATTTTAGTTTGCCCAAATCCTTGATTTTGAAAGTCTGATGCAACATACTCTTGGTTTTATTGATGATTTCCATAGAGTCCCCTACTAGAATAGTGTCATTTACATACACAAGTAGAGCAGTGAAAGTACTAGTGGTTTTATATGTAAAAAGGGAATAATCAGAATTAGATTGAACAAAACCAAGATTTAAGAGAAAAGAAGACAACTTAGCAAACCATTGTCGACTAGCTTACTTGAGGCCATACAAGGACTTGGTTAGGCAACAAACTTGACCTTGTTTGGTAAGTTTTAGTCCTGGTGGAGGTGTCATGTAGACCCCCTCATTTAGGTCACCATGCAAGAAGGCATTATCAACATCAAGTTGATATAAGTACCAGTCCCTTGCAGTAGGAAGTGCTAGAATGATCCTCATAGTCGTGAGCTTAGCCACAAGAGAGAAAGTGTCAAAGTAGTCCACTCCTTCAAGTTGAGAATATCCTTTTGCAACCAATCTAGCCTTGTTCCTTTCTATAGTTCCATCTGCATTATATTTGGTCTTGAAAACCCATTTGCACCCTATAGGCCTTTTTCCATCAGGAAGATCAGTGAGATACCAAGTCTTTTTGTTCTCCAAAGCTTGTATTTCTCTATTCATGGCATCCATCCATTTAATAATTTTATTGGCTTCTGTATAAGACTGCAGTTCATGATTGGCAGTGATAACAAGAGTGTAGTTGAGATGTTCCTTAGACAAATCATCATAAGATACAACAAAATTAATAGGATAAGCAATTTTATAGCTGTTTTTAAGTTGACTGGTATGTTTAGATTGGCAAGAATTATTAATAATAAAGGAACCATTAACCCGGTAATCTTTTAGGTATTGAGGAAGCTTTTTGTTCCTTGTGGATCTTCTCAGATTCTGAATGTCTTCTTCTGCCTCATTATGTTGATAGGTTATGCTGGTATTTTGATTGCCCTGACCATGAGCAGATTGGTTCTCAATCTGTGCAGGTTCAGTTTGTCCCTGATTAGAATCATTAATAATCTTGTCTTCAACAACATCAGTAATGCTTTCATCATCATCTTGATTTTCTTCTGCAGGATTGTTAAGATAGACATGGCCTTCCTTGTATTAATTCGAGAATCATTCAAAAAATTTAGATCTTGAGGTATAGTCTTCTCAGTAGTGTCATTATCCATAGAGTTGCAAGGAAAGATAGTTTCATAGAACAGAACATTTCTACTTATAAAAATCTCTCTGGTTTTTTAATCAAGAAGGATATACCCTTTTATTCCATTTTTGAACCCAATAAAAACAGACTTCCTTGCCCTAGGATCACGTTTACTCCTGTTAACATCAGAAGTAGAGGCAAAACTTAAACAACCAAAGGTTTTTAAATCAAGATAGGTAGGAGGTTTCTGGTAAAGAATTTCATAAGGAGATTTATCCTTTAAAACAGTATAAGGCATTCTATTTATTAGGTGAACAACATGGTTAACAACATAAGACCAGTAGCATTTAGGTAAATTGGATTGAAAAAGTAAACTTCTAGTAATATTTAAAACATGCTGATGTTTTCTTTCGACGACAGAGTTTTGTTGTGGAGTTCCCACACAACTCTTTTGATGAATAATGCCATATTTGTTATAGAGATCAATATACTCAAATTCTGGACCATTGTCAGATCTTATGACCTTAATACCCTTCTTAAAATTCATGAATATTTGTCAATTGTGTTTTGTATTGATCTTCGGGTGCATATTTGATTGTGGTTTATAATCACTTTCATTTCGTGTATCCTGAAGGCCAATGCGAAATGCTGGCAAAATTTCGTGAAATTTAAGATATGTATTTTTAAAGTAATATGTACCAATAAAATAAAGAAAGTGAATCTTCTTAAATGGGATAGGGTCACTCCTTGATTACGACGTGAGCATTGATTCAAAGATTACTGAAATTGTTCACGCAATTTCAGTATGGATCGAGATTGGATTAATTTACCATGTATCAGCGTTGAGTATCAGAATGAAGTAGAAGAATTTATAAAATTTGCGTAACGTTATGAGGGGAGAAATGATGATGAGGTGAAGTTCAGATGTCCTTGTTCAACAGTTTGAATGGAAGAAAATTGAATGCAACTCAAGTTAGGGAACATCTCATTTGTGATGATTTCCTTAGAAGTTATACAATATGGACATGGCACGGTGAATTAATACGCATTCCAACTGTTTCTCGAGCAGAATATTTTGCCGATTCCTCCATGAAAGAGCGACGGGAAGAGCGACGGGAAGAGCGATGTGAAGAGTGAGTAGAAGAAGACAATATGGACGACATGATACGGGATGTTGGCGCATAAGCTTTTGCCCAAGCGCATGTGTATGAGACGATGTCTGCTGATGCAAAAACTTCATTGTATGTTGGTTCAACTAAGTTCACGCGATTATTAGCAGTTTTAAGACTTATGAATTTGAAAGCAACCAATGGTTGGACAGATAAAAGCTTCACAGAATTGCTTGTGCTCTTGAATGAAATGCTTCACGAAGGAAATACTCTACCCACTCGAAACTATGACGCCAAGAAAATTCTTTGTCCGATGGGTATAGAGTATAAAAGGATACATGCATGTCCTAATGATTGCATATTATACAAAAAAGAATTTGAAGATTTGGAAAAATGTCCAAAGTGTGGGTCATCACGATACAAGCAGAAAAGAAACAGTGAAGATAATGGTCAAATAGAGAAGGAAGGCTTTGCTTTGAAACTAGTGTGATACCTTCCAATCGTGCCAAGACTTAAGCGTTTGTTTGCAAATCCTAAAGACGCTAAAAAACTTAGATGGCATGCAACTGAGAGAAGATGTGACGAACTCCTTCGTCATCCAGCTGATTCAATGCAATGGAAAAATATTGATCAGGAATTTCCCAAGTTCGGTGAAGAATGTAGAAATATTCGTTTTGGCTTAGCTACCAATGGAATGAATCCATTTGGTAATTTAAGTACAAACCACAGTTGTTGACCCGTTATATTATTCATTTACAACTTATCTCCTGGACTCTGCATGAAGAGAAAATACATGATGTTGTCTATGATGATATCTGGTCCAAAGCAGCCTGGAAATTACATAGATGTATATCTCAATCCTCTAGTTGAAGACTTGAAGTTGTTATGGGTTGATGGTGTTGAAGTATTTGATATTGTTGCTTCTGAAACTTTCATGATGCATGCAATGTTATTTTGCACCATTAATGACTTTCCAACTTATGGTAATTTGTCAGGGTACAGTGTCAAGGGTCATAAAGCATGTTCTATATGTGAAGAAAACACAGCATCTCATCAGTTGAAAAACGGAAGGAAAACCGTGTAGCTGCGCCATCGAAGGTTTTTACAAGCTAATCATCCTTATCGAAGGTTAAAGAAAGCATTCAATGGACATCAAGAGAATGAAAAAGCACCAACTCAATTAACTGGCATTCAAATTCATGAAAAAGTTAATAAAGTACATCATGTATTTGGTAAAACGTCCAAGAAGTCATCTGCATCGAGCCCTTGGAAGAAAAAATCAATAATCTTTGACCTTCCATATTGGTCGAAGTTAGAAGTTAGGCATTGCATAGATGTCATGCATGTAGAGAAGAATGTGTGTGATAGCTTGATTGGTACACTACTTAACATTCAGGGAAAGACAAAAGATGGAGTAAATGCTCGTTTGGATTTGGTTGAAATGAAGATCCGAGAAGACTTGGCACCAAGGGAGGTTGGTAGGCGTACTTATTTGCCCCCTGCATGTTACACTATGTCTAGACAAGAGAAGATAAGTTTTTGCTTATGTTTAAAGAGTGTCAAGGTACCTCAAGGATACTCTTCAAATATTCAGAGTTTAGTGTCCATGCAAGACTTGAAGCTTGTTGGCCT
>Ga0209589_1004102_pt1 | contig 25341 bp, 10 predicted proteins | sample CowpeawhiteBW_FD_187525 | JGI IMG/M metagenome (GOLD analysis project Ga0209589, IMG submission 187525) | Root nodule microbial communities of legume samples collected from California USA - Cow pea white BW (SPAdes) (version 2) | ecosystem: Host-associated > Plants > Roots > Nodule | place: USA...
ATATATATATATATATATATATATATATATATATACACACACACACAGATAAATGTATACAAACACGCCCGTAAATATATACATGCATGCACACGTACACACACTCACGTATGCATACGTACATAAACATAGTTACAAACATATACCAAATTCAGTTAAATATCAAAAACACCTAGACTAGACATAAACAATCTCAACAACAATCAATGACAACAACCACCTCTCCAGAACGCTTGGTTGAAACACGAACGATCAACTGAGACTTCCTCGAGTAAGTCGGAAGAGGAAAGTTGAAATGAACGATTTCATTGTCCACCAATCTGTTCACTCCTCTGGCCGTGGAAATCGCAACCTCAACCTTCCTCCCAAGCAAGAACCACCCAGCCTCCTCCGGAAACTCCCCGTCCTCGAGATTAGGAATATTCCTCTTCTCCACAGCCTTGCGCACCTCCACCACCTCCACGTCATCAGTAACCGTTTTTTCCTGCACCGGTCGAACCGGTTCCGACACTATACTAACCGGTTGAACCGGTGGAGTTGATTCTGCCTCATCACCTTCCTCCTCCTCCTCTTCTACTTTTTCTTCCATTGGCGCCATCGGTTTCAGAGACTCTCCTTTGGAAGCGACCTTCGTGTTCGTGCCATTGAGAAACGCCTCAAGCCTTTGTCGTTGTTGTTGTTGCCTTTTGCTCAGTGCGGTGAAATAAGAAACATCGAAGCCGGTTTCGCCTTGTCCTTCTTCTTGGAGAGGATTGTCCTCATTAGGGTTTGGCTGCGCGGCGAGAACACGTGCGCCGCCGTTGCTGGTGGTGGAGCGCATCACTGTGAGCGGCTTCGCGGCGTAGACAGGCTTGCCACTGCGGGAGAGGAACTTGTGTAACGTTCCTGGAAGTGGCGATGTTATGGAAGGTTCTTCTTCCTCCATGGATACAAAAACGTTGCAAAATACTAAAAAAAGAGAAAGAGAGAAAGAAACGAAATGAAGCGAAGAGAAAACGACGAGAGTGAGTTGAGAGAGTGGCAGAGAGGGTTTTTATTGGAGTAAGCGCGGGTTTTTCAGTGGCGCGAAATTGTTTCACACTTTGGCGCTGTTTATTCATGTTTTCAAGTATTGGTTTATGTATTAATTCAAAAATAATTAATCTCCATGCTAAATTAATTAATTTATAAATATAAAGAAAGTTTAAATATGGTTTTAATTGTTGGGAGACAAATGAGTTTAAATTTTGTTACAGTAATCTTTTTTATTTGTCCAAAATTAAAAATCAGTCTTTTGTTCTTCATATTATATAAGACGACTAATTAAGGTTGAAACATATGTAACTTGATGATTTCAAATAAAACATATCATACGTGTTTTAATATGATGTTAGTATATAACACCAGGAAAAAATTATTGAGATTCATAAATAGATTATATTTATCAATTGATAGAATAAAGTGATTATTCAAAATTTTGAAAAAAATGAAAATTGAGAAAATAGATTTATAAAGACTGAAACAATGATTTCAATTTTCATAAAGAGAAAAAACAATGAAATAAAAACTTGGTAACTTTATAAAAATTAAATTATATTTAAACCATATAAAAAAATTGAAATTGACTTATTTTTATCTTCGTTATAATAGATATGGAAATTACTTTAAAATTAAAGAAATAAATATATTCAAGTAATAGTCTTTGAGAATTGACGTAAGACTTAAGTTTAGCAATGAATATATTTTACAGAAGAAAATAAGAAAAAGAGATTATCTATTAACTAAATTTAACTCATATATAAATTAATTTTAATTCTTTAAAAATATTTTTGTCTGTAAATGTTTATAAATTATAAAAATATATTCATTTATTAGTCTCTATAATATAAATTAATTTAGTGAATTTAAAATATTATAAACATTTCGTAATAATAGAAATTTAAATCATTTTAAAAATAAAATGAATTGTTAACCTTTTGCAGGCAACATTGCAAAAGTCACGGAATGATTTGTGTAATGGCATCGTTACTTGCTGTAAATAATTGTAGAACAAGAGATTAATTCAAAATTAATTATGAACAAATATTAGCCGTTATTATGGTAAATAATTGTAGAAAAAAACAAAATTTTAAATTACTTATTTTAAATATGTTTTAAGTGGATTTAATTTTAAATTTAATTAATCTCTCACACACACATATCTGATATGACAAATAAATTTATTCGGTGAGAAATATTGTTTGAGTTCATATGCTGTGAGTATTATCCGAATTTATCTTCTGAAACTTTTATATAATTGTTTTTATTTTCTAATACATGTAATTTATTACAAATTAAATTTATTTACTATAAATTGATAATATAATGTAATTGTCATATATTTTTTGTATTAGGTTAAAATAACTTTTTGATCCAAATTTTTGTTAAATTTTGTCAAATCTATCCTAATTTTATTTTTGTGCTTAAATAAGTCTAAATTTTCGTTAATTTTGTTCAATTTGGTTTTTTTTTACTAGCACAAATTAAATCATTAACAATTATGAACATTGATTGTCACGTGTCACTTCATGATTTTTTTATTTGTTTAATTTATTTTAAATGTTCAAGTGTCAATCTAATAATGTGTCATGCATTAGCCAATTTTTTATATTTAAGTCGATTTTTATATTCGTTATTTTTTTTTCAATTTAGTCTCAATTTTGTGTAACATGAACAAATTTTGTTCCTCTCCAACCTGAGACTAAATTTAGTTTTTAAATATTAAAATTCACATGCTTTATTAAATATATTAAAATTCACGTTATTATAACTTTTATAAAAATATTAAATTTGGTCATAATTTTGAGAAAACAAAATTGGGACTAAATTGAACAAAAATAATCAATATAGATACTAAATTGAATATAAAACATTGACCCTGACACACTGATGAATTGACAAATGAACATTAAAAAAATTATAAAAAAACCACAAAAGACATGAAGTGGCACGATTACTGTTCATCGTCAATTATTTAAATGATGTTAGAAAAAAAAGGACCAAATTAAACAAAATTAACAAAAACTATTTGGGTAGGAAATACAAAATTACGACTAATTTGATAAATTTTGACAAAAGTTAGATCCAAAAATATATTTTGACTTTTTATTAATATTTAACATATATTAAAGTTTAAAAAATAAAAAAAAATTATATTAAAATTTCATTATTAGTTTAATTTTTATTTTTGGTGTGATCTGATAAAATAATATATTATAAAATGTATTGGTATATAAAAAAACATTTCATTAAAATTTAAAAATTAAAATAAACACACGTTTAAAATATCTTTCAATCTATAAATTTGTTTTCTCTACATTTTTTTAAATACTTATAAATTTTATTTTTATTAATTTAGTACAATTTTATTTGATTTTCAAATTTAATATATATATATATATATATATATATATATATAATTTTCTCTAAATAATAAATATCGAAAAAGCAGTTATATTTTTAATATGGAATATTTGATAAGAATATATTTATCTTATAATAATTTATTTTTTTATAAAAAATAATTAATTAATTAAAAAAGTAAAAGGTAAATATATATATATATAGATATGAATATATATTCATTATCCGACAAAAAATGGGATTGGTAAAAAAATTAAAGTCATTAAATTTGAGTATGATGATAAAAATGACTTTTTGTCTTTGAGAGAGACTGATAGCAAATCCCGTTTCTGTCCTCTGTTGCCGTCCCTACACTCGGGCCCTCACATTCACATATAGCACGATGTGCACGTTAGAGAAGAGAGGATCACTTTTTGTTCTAACCCTAACCAGCGAAAGCGACGAACAACACCGTCTCAATCCGACACTCCTCTCCTCCCTCCTCGCCGCCCTCACCCAAATCAACTCCCAAGCCACCTCCGCCTCCGCCCTCGTCACCACCGCCCAAGGCAGATTCTTCTGCAATGGTTTCGACTTCCGCTGGGCGCGTGCCGCTGCCGACCCCCAAGCTGCCCGCATCCGCCTCCGCACTATGTCGAACTCCCTTCGCCCCGTCCTCGCCGCGCTCTTCTCCCTTCCCATCCCCACCGTCGCCGCTGTCTCCGGACACGCCGCCGCCGCGGGAGCTATTTTCGCGCTCGCGCACGACCACGTTCTCATGCGCGCCGACCGCGGCGTCCTCTACATGCCGGAGGTGGACCTCGGCATCACGCTTCCTGACTATTTTGCAGCCGTCATGAGGGAGAAGATCGCGGCGGCGCGTGACGTGGTGCTCGCGGGGAGGAAGGTGAGGGCGGAGGAGGCGGTGGAGATGGGGATTGTGCGCTCGGCGCACGATAGCGCGGAGGGTACCGTCGAGGCTGCGATGAGCCTGGGGGAGGAGTTGGCACGAAGGAAGTGGGTTGGGGAGGCTTATGTGGAAATCAGACAGAGTTTGTTCCCTGAAGTGTGTGATGTTTTGGGTTTAGCACCTAAATCCATTGTTTCCAAGATTTGAAGAAAATAACAGGAATTTAGTGTTTTGTAATGAATTGAATAAACAACAAGGGAGAATATGAGATTGAAGAAAAAGAGCAGATCAACATTTTGATATATACATATATAGAAGTTGATAATCTAGTTCTTAAAAGAACAAAATTTTGATTTGATGTGTGTGATGTATGTGAAAATTGAACCTTTTCTCCATTGTTGAAATATAATAGTAGATATAACATCGCACTCAGTTCCCATCTAACTTATTGAATTGAATGAAAAACTGTCACCACCTGCTTAAAGAGAGAATTTTTTTCTGCATAAGCACTCCACAAAAGGACCACTTCTCTTTTGCCATCCCCACTTTCATTGTGATTAAGCCAGTTGCATCTTTACTTGGTCACATGAGGGTAGGGGAATCTTGTGTCCAATAATCGTATCTAGTTCAAAATTGGGCATCTCTACTTCTCATATTGAATCCATGTGAACAATAAACTATTTTGTGTAATGAGATTGTCAGTAACAATTGCTATTTTATGTCAATTAGACAAATTATTACATGATGGTTTAACTATATGTTTATGATTTTATGACACATTTATATTTGATTATCTATTATGTAGAGATTTTTCAAAATCCCTTGCATCATACTTAATGTTTCTATTGACTTTGGTGAGGAATTTTTTTCTGTTGACAGTAGCTTGTTATTGTTGTTACCTTTTCTTTTCCTTAGAGCATCATGAATGAAAACGGTCCATCTTGATTCATTCATGGGTAGGTGGCTTCAAGAACCCAATTTATTTGGTGGTTCCATTAAAGGGACCGAATGATTTTATGGGTTGATGGCGTCTATGTTAACACCACCACCTGTCTCAATCAAAATGACTACCTAAAATGATGATTACAACAACACTTCACTGAGGATTTCAGTTTGTTTCTCATGCATTAACATCTGATTTTAACCCCTCACTTGATTCAGTCTTAGAAGCTGGACCAAAGTTTTGATGTTCATATGTCCAAAATCAATGTTCTCCACAGAATTTACAAATTATTTGTTCAATTTTGTCTTCGGTACCATGTTTAATTGATGTTGAACTGCACTAAAACCAAACAATATGAAGTGGTATTAGTAAGAATTTTCACTCTGCTTCCAACAAGGAAATTCATTTACTCATGAAGTATTGATCATCAAATCTGAACATATCTTAGCTTTCATTTCTTTATGCCAAGTAGAATATAATTGCAAGTAAAAGGGGAAGCATGCCAATAATCATCAAAATATGGTCCATCTGACAAATAAACAAAATAATCTTAATAAAGTCTAAGTAACTATTCCAAACTCAGCTGAAGATCAAATACTGAATGCCGAAACTAAGCATTCTGACAAACTAGTACTTCTTTTGCTCTATTTTTCTAAACTGTCTTCGCTTTAGGGGTCTTCTTCCTGAGCTGGCTCCTGGGAATTGAGTTCTTCATTCCAATAAAGAATAGCAATGCCCCAAAAAGTGCCGTGTTCTGCCATCAAAAGCAACCACAATAGTATATATATCAAGTTCTCACACAAATGAAAACATCAACTAGCAAGACATCAAGTCATAAATGTTTTAGACAAACCAGCATGAATTCATTCAGCAGCTGATTATACTTGGGCTTGCCAGGTCTATAGTTGTAGAAATCGTACAGAAGTGGAGTGGTAAGCGCCAAATGCAAGAGCTATAACAAATAACAACAACAAAAACCTTAGATGCAGAAAAAGAGAAAAAAAAAAATCTGAATTTATGATTCATTTGAAGCACAACAATGACAATAGCTTTAAAAAAACACTTAAGATTTAGAATAGCATCCTCTTCACAATATAACCAAGCCCTTACCAGTAGAAAAGATCCAACTGTGCTGCCAAACACAAACAAAATCCCACCAACCCCCTTGAGAAATATGATAACAGAAATGAATTGCCGGGCCTGTATTTAGTATTTCAGTCAGAAATGGTACTAAATAATGAAATCTATACAGCTAAAAGGACAGTAGATAAAAACATGGCCTTACTTCAATATGTGGTAGTGCTACCCCCAATTTGGAGGACAAGTTTTTCTTCACAACAGTGAGCTTGGGAATCAACTCCTTCGAAATGGGTCCACCATTGGCATCAAATTCATTAAACCTTGCATTATAAACGTTATGTCAACACAGAAGAACTAAAACTTGCAACAATAAGAAATTGTCACACAAAGTAGTACATTAGCAAACCAAAATTTCTTAAGGTACCCAACATTTTGTTAACAAGTTAATATTGGTCTTTGGAGCAGGATCTGCAGCATGTGAAACAATGGGATTTATCTTGTTTTTCATTAATGGGGTTATGGCCAGTAAAGGAAACAATGAGACAATGAGATTTATCTTGTTTTTCATAACTAGATTCATTTATAACCTAAATCTGAAGTTTCTTGACACATAAAACTGACTCCACAATTAGATCTATAAGCTTAGGCTCTATACGATACATGATATAATCAAAGTCTGACTACTTAATGCAGAAATTACAATCCTCAATGAATCGAAGTGAGTAACTTCAAAAGAAAACCAGCTAAAAAACTATGCACCTCCAGAATTTACAGCACATTGATTCTCACGGATATTCAAAAACCACTTAAAAGTTCAAGACGATACCATAGTCAAAAGCAAGGTCTTAACACGATCTTTTGATATTGGTGACAAATACTGCTGATGCAGTCAATATTGCAGCAACAGAGACTCCAAAAACATTAACCTTGAGCCAAAATCGCGGTCACAAAACCATTTTATAATCCCTTGCTCAAAAGACAATAAACAATCAACAACCAACCACAATGCCACCTACATTCTAGAAAATCGACAACCCCATTCATTAATGCACATTAAAATTGAAAGCAAAATCCAATCATTAATCCATCTATGACAGCCATAAAAGGGACTCAAAATGCGTCTCCAAATCCTAAAAAGCCGCACCCTTTACATTGAATCCTGGAAACCAAGGCGAGAAAACAAAAACCCACATCCAACAATCGAAAACAAAATGGAAAGAACAAAAGCCAACATCCAAAAACCGAAAACAACGTGGAAAGTGAATTCCTTTAAACAAATCCGATAGATCTGTCAAAAGGGTGACTTACAACTGCCATGCGGAGAGGATGAAGAGGGAGGCAAAGAGAACTCGACCCAGAAAGGAGGAAAACCCCATTTTTTCTCCCTTTTGCAGAGGTGAACAGAGTGAAGCTCGGAGAGAGAATAATGGGGAAGACTATAGAGAAAGAGAAGGAGAGTGAAACAAGGAACTCCAAATCAAATATAATATTTGAGAGAGAGAAAGTGAAAGTTGGTCAATTTGGTTAAGCTCATATTATTAAAAGAGATAATTATTAATAATAATAATAATATTATTATTATTATTATGAGTGAGATTTGGAATAATTTTAAGCAAGATGAGGGTGTTAAGCAAGCAATGTTAATTAATTGAATTAAATAAATATAAGTAAAAATCATTTATTTTGTTGCTTTCACTTTAATTTATTCTCATTTAGTTTTAGTGTAATATAATTTTAACATAATTACGCAAACTGATTAAATTAATAGATTTAGTTTAAAAAAGTTAAGGTATTATCAATATACCAAATTAATGTTTATTACTACTATTGTTTCAAGATCTCACTATTCATTAATACAAAATATAAATATTTATAATATTTAATTAACTAAACAAATTTAGAAAACATGATCAATAATTTCTCACATGCCTTATAATATAATAAGGATTAAAAAAATAATTTATCTTCAATTGAATGCATCACCTACCACCACTAACAAGTTGGCTTTCATTAGATCTCTTTAGCCACCATCACATTCATAGTAAATCAAACATAATTGCACATAAAAGAAGTCAACATGAAGAGTAGTAGTCAAGTCTAATCAACCAAATAACTAATTTTATTTTTAAAAAAATCAAATTTTTTTCTGAAAAAATATTTAAACAAATAGATTCAATATAATCACTAATAAAACTTTTTTATTTTAGTATAATATTTTGTATATCTAATTTTCTTTTACCAATAAATAAATTTGTTTGTTTATATGATATTATTTTTTATACATTTAAAAGATGAATTGAACTAAAATATCAAGTTTAATACAACAATGTTTTATGCAATTTTTTTTATAACAAAGTACTCATTATTTTAAAGTTTAAAACAAATATATTAATTTGATATATGCACATGTCACTCCATTTTAATAATAGCCTGCAAAATGGGTGGCCTCACCCAACAATTAATTGGAAAATTTATGTCAGCCTTTCTTGACCCATAATCTAAATAGGACATACAAATTTGACAACTCCCACTTTATATTTGGTAATTTTTGTTCAATTAAAAAAATTATATATATATATAAAAGAAAATAGTTTTATTTATTTTTTTAAATTATAACTATTGTTTTCAAAATGGGTGGAACTCTATATTCACGATTAGGTTGGTCTAAACTCATTTGGATCTCAAACACTAAACATAACGGCTGTTTTAATTTATGTCACTGTTTTTTCAATTTGATATAACTAACCTTAGAAGAAGAAAACTTGTATTATATATTGATTCAAATTGTTTGAAATGATATATTTATGATGATATGAAAATATAATATATTAAACATGTAATTTATTATTAAAATGAGATATTATTACTTTGCTAATAATTATTTAAATTGCATATATTAAAAATTAAGTGGTAAAAAAGTAAGGAAAATTTTTCTACAAATTTTACCATTATACAAACTTAAAATGAAATGTACTTATATTGATATTTGATTCTATAATCAACTTTTAAATCAAAGTTTTTGTTTGCATTAACGGCTAATATTTGATATTATTCTTTATTCAAGCATTCAAATTATATTTGATGGATTGGGAGAATTCATCACCGAAACATAATTATAATGAGACCTAAACTCAACATATGAATCGACACTATCTTCAAAATTATAAAACAATAGATTTATAGATTTATATTTTATATATCACTCAATTTTATTTATTTTTAATTAATATATGATTTAGACTCACTGTTAAATCTCATAAATATTTCTTGTTCTTTATTTATTGCTATTTTTATTTAGGTTTGTTGTAGATCTATATGGTGTGAAAATAGTCTAAAAAAATTTGTTTGGTTTGTGAATATTATATTTTGGTATATAAACACCTAGGTTTATATATATACTCTAATGTAAATGCTTGATAAAATCACATTCTTCTAAAATTAAACCCATAACTTGCATAGCCTAAAAATAAAAATAAAAAGCATTAATGAAAACTCACCTGAATTACTTTAGGGTTTAGGATTTGTAGAACTGCAACACAACTATAATATGTCCATTTAAGAATATAAAATGGGAGACTAAACAAAAATGAAGAATGATTATCTACAAACTTTTTTTTAAGCGCCATATTTACCTTACATATTTGTTTTATATATACTTTCTATTTGTATGCTTCTAATATATATTTCTAAAATTAAAACATATTATGTAATTTTTTAATATACACTACCATGGTATATTGTATTTTTTTATCTATTTTAACTGAAAAATAAGATTTTGAATTTTATACTTTTTTTTTATTTTAAGCGGGAAAATTGAAAAATTAAGAAATCTCCTATGATATGTATATAAATAGTAAATAGTAATTAAAAAATTATATAAAAATAAAAATTAAAGATTTCACACTAGTTTCCTTCATGAAAAATTATAAGATTCAAAAGCACAATATTTCTTAAACAAAGGTAATGATTTTAGGTATGGGTGACAATATAGGTTTGGTCCGACGGACCTGCTTATCAGAAAAACGCGTGCAGGTTAAGATATTGAGCTTGTTGACCTGCAAAAATTTGGTTTGCATAGCCCGCAGTTTACATAAAAAAAATTTGCAATTGTGTATATTGGTTACTTTTCTTCTGGACTTTTGCATCAACGTTCTAAATTCTTGTATGATTGAGAAAATAAGTATTACGTATTTCTGATTTTGCTAAGATTTAAAGAATACATTGTGTATATCAAAATATGAATATGAATATGATTAAAATGTTGAATTATCAATCTACCATCCAACACTCCAAAATATTTGCTTAATTTAAGGTTCCTCAATTTATTGAATATCGAAAATTTTATCATAAGAATTTTAAAAAAAAAAGTTGACATGAGACCCGCACTTATTCGGAATAGGCTAGATTTTTCGATCCATGTTGAAAATGCAAGACGAGCAAGCCTAATCCTTATTTTATGAACAATGATATTTTGACTACTAAATTTTGACAAATTTTTCTTACAACATGAAGTATCATCTTTTAAGTGATTTTGAAATATTGAGAATGAGAAAATGAAAAAATAGAAAACTACTTTAAAAATGCCACTTAAGGTTATAAAAAAAATTGTCAAAATTTAGTAGTTAAAAAATCATTTTCCTTATTTTATGGACCAAATACGAATCGGGCCTAAATAGTCTGGACCGACTCACGTTTCCATCCTAAAAATTTTGAGGTGAAGTTATCTTAGCAATTCTGAAATGCTGTAGTGGGAATGTACCACTCAGATATTTTGTTATGTATTGAACAACGTACTACTTAGACTCATGTTGACTGACTTTGGATTTATGATAGAACAATGATATTTTGACTACTAAATTTTGACAATTTTCTCTTACAACATGATGTGTCATCTTTTAAATGGTTTTGAAATATTAAGAATGAGAAAATGGAGAAATGAAGAACCATTTACAAGATGCCACCTAAGATTGTAAGAGAAAGTTGTCAAAATTTAGTAGTCAAAAAATCATTTTCCTTTACGATAATTCTTTGATGTACAAATTATAATATCTATTATAGAAAATGGGTCTTGCTCACGTTGTTTCATTTGTTCTCCTTTTACAATTGTGAAGTAAAAACAAAAACGTGAACGTGACATGTAAGCTGGTGAAAACGACACATTCTTCCAATTTATCACCGACAACAAATATGGTGCATGGCTGCTACGTGTTTTTCTCAGTCATTATCTTATCACTTGTGATCTCCACATAAAAACACACTTTTCTTTCTCATTTTTTCTCACTCGTGGCTTCGATCGTGAAAGAGGGAGTCTTATCAGGTAACTAATTTCTAACCAGAGTTTTATGAAGTTCTAACTGAGGTTGGTTAATTGAATGTTATCATTGTTTTTTCCTTCTCGTTATTTGTTTAAAACGATGATCTTGTACTGTGCAGTTTGAAGACAACATTTTTTTGCGTTGAAGTTTAAGGTCTTTATAACAAGAAGGAAAATAAAGTTATCTGGTAGTAGTGAAAAGGAAGAGATATTGATGGAAGATTCCAAAAGAGCTTTTGATGAGACAAAGCTTGGTGTGAAAGGACTTGTTGATGAAGGCATTACCAAGATCCCTTGCATATTCCATCACCTCGTGATAATTTCAAAAGGGTCTCAGAATCAGGGCATAAAGATTACACTATTCCTATTATTGACCTTGGAAGGATCCATGAAGATGGTGGTGAACGAAAAAGGGTGGTTGAGAGAGTGAAAGAAGCATCACAGACATGGGATTTCTTTCAGATTATGAATCATGGCATCCCAGTGAACACTCTGAAAGAGATGTTAGATGGGGTGGTAAGATTTTTTGAGCAAGATAGTGAGGTCAAGAAGAAATTTTACACTCTTGATAAGAAACCTTTTATCTTCAACAACAATTTTAATCTATATTCCAATGCTCCAGCTAATTGGAAAGACACTTTCATCTATGACCTTACACTACAAGAAAATTGTGATTTATCTACAGATAATTACATACGGATTTTAATCCGTAAATAAATAAGATATTACTTATGGATTTTACATACAAATATGTAATATTTATTTACATACAAATTTTTTCGTAGATAATATTTAATAATTTTTTTTTAAAAATGTACCGACTGATTTTTCATACGGATTTCAAAATATTTAATTTTAAAAAGTAAAAATTCAATATTTTTCTCGCGCTCACTCAAATTGGTATTTTCTCGTTCCCACTCACTCAAATTCACCGAAAGAAAAGAAGAACAAAAATTTTCTTTTTCTCCATCTCACTAAAACTCATACGAAGTTTAGTTCTTCTCTTTGCATTTACTTTGCCCTAGAACCTAGCCTCCACTGTGCCCCTCCTCTGTATTGGCTACCCTGGAATCCTAGCCTCCACCGCTCGTGCATCCTCCGCATTGGCAATCTCTTGGAACCTTAATCTCCATCAAAAGTGGGGCAGTGGAATAGTAGTTAGCGCCACCACCACTATTTTTTTATATTTTAAATAATTAAGGCTATATATCTAACTGTTGTACATGAGTAAATTTACCCACTCTTACGGAAAACATAAAGTAGATTGCAAAAAAGTCATAGAAATAAAGTACTTAAAGCCCTACAAGTTAAGGAAGCATTTGCAAGATTCCGTTAAAAAATCTTTAAAATACTTATTAGCTTTCAATTATATTTTTAAGAAAAATATAACATCTTTTTTTGTAACGAACTTTCAAGATAATTATTTTAAAGTTACATGTCATTACATTATTCTTTCTAAAATCTTATTGCTAAACTAGTTTTGCTTAAAATTTTCTTATATTAGTCTCTTAAAAGTTTGATTAGAAAAATGGTTTCTCGAATTTTAATTATTTGATATTAATTCATTGGTATCTTGAAGTATTATTCTATCCATAATTGTCGTGGCATAACTTTTAAAACACTAATATAATGGTAATTAGACAGTTAAGAAACTTTTTATAGTCAATTTTTAAAACATACTAATTGTTTGGAATACTCTTTAGCAGGAATAGATGTTAGAGTAGTATTCTGTGCTTGGTAAGAAATTAAAAATATAAAAATAAAAATTTGGTGGCTAGAATTTATATTCCATTTACTTGGTTGGTTTTGTTGTGCTGTTAAGCATAAAGTATATATTTTGATTATAGTATGATTTGCAACACTCTGTTTTAATTATTATTTCTTTTCCTCTGCAGCCCACAAACTTGGGTTCGAGCCTTTTGGTATGTTGTTGATTGTTAATTGCACATTCTTTTTTTCGATCAGTTCATTTTTAGATGGTAGGTTGAATGATTGGAAATTCTAATCAACATGTTGATGATTTTGTTCTTTCAAAAGATAATATAATTTTATTTTCTCTTTGTTTTCGGCATTTTAGGAATTTTCAAATACAAGAGATACTTGATCAATAGATTGCAGAAGAAGCAGAAGAGGCTGTACGGGTGGTCCACTTACAAAATATGAAGAACCCCTTAATCGTGATTAATGTTAGGGAACTTTGATTAGATATCATCGCATGATTATTTTTATACAAATATTTTTATTAGAATTTTAACATTATTAAACTTAGGCACAAATATTGTATTTTAAATTATTTGTTTTAATAAATATTTAGATATTATATAAATTTTCTACAATGATGAACTTTCTTGTTTAAGTTCGTATAAGTGTTTTTGAGTAAAAGTGGTCATTAAGGCTGATAAACATATTTCGTATGTAATTACCTACGGATATATCTGTAGGTATGTTAGCTACGACTAGTTTACTTACGAATTTTTGTCCGTAGGTAAAACTGTTTTACCTACGGATTTTGTGACTTATCTACGGATTTGTGTTGTAGGTGATATGCATTTTTCTTGTAGTCATCTCCCTACACTAGGACACTTGCCATTTGTATGCAGGTGGGTGTTTCAAATTTTTGTTCTCTTTCTGTTTGTGATAATATTTCTATAATTCAAGCATTAGTCTAAGTTCCATATTGAGTAGTGATAACACTCTGTGAAGTGTGAAGTGTGAATCTTATATTGGATAGTGATAATGTTCTAATTCAAGTGTGAGTATAAGTTTCATATCAGATAATCTAACTTCATTTATTTGTAGGGACATTCTTGTGGAATACATAGATCAAGTGTCAAAACTGGAAACTTTACTGTTTGAACTGTTATCAGAAGCTCTTGGTTTGGATCCAAGTTACTTAGCTGATATTGGTTGCAATGGGGGGATGTATGTTGTTAGCCATTACTATCCACCCTGTCCTGAACCATAATTAACAATGGGAATAACAAAGCATGCTGATGTTGATTTCATCACAGTGCTTATACAAAACCAAACTGGTGGCCTCCAAGTTCTTCATGAGGATATGTGGATTGATTTTCTCCCTTTACCTGAGGCTCTTGTTGTTAACATCGATGATTTTTTGCAAGTATGCTTCTGCATTTTCTTCTTCTTCAATTGAATATAGAAAAGGTTAACATTACATAAATGTAACTGAAATGAAGAGTGGATGATCCAAGAACTTACTTTGGCTTCCCTCATCAATGTAATATCAGATTGTCGAAGATCTTATATCGATCAGAGAGAATATGAATTTACCATGTAAATTTCACTTTACAAACTGATTTTATAAGACTGAAGAGGCCTAAATAGATAGGGTCTACCTGCGTTATCGGCTTTGTAAATTTATCTTATTTCTAGTAAATTTTTCTTTATCTCTGATCAATGTAGTTTTTAACACCGATGAACATGACTGATTTAGAATTTGTTGAACACCAGCTTCTCTCAAATGAGAAATTCAAGAGCGCTCAACATAGAGTACTTGCGAACTGTGTTAGTCCAAGAGCTTCTATTGCATGTTTTTTCACCACAAGTTCTCATTCGAATGCAAGGATTTATGGTCCCATCAAGGAGTTATTATCAGAAGAAAATCCTGCAAAATACAGAGAATTTTCGATTCCAGAGTTTTTAGCCCACTACCGTAAATGTGCGAATCAAATTCCTCCTCTTTTGCATTTTAGGATTGGAGTAGAACTTATTTGTATTTAAGGATAATCAAAATGTACGAATCAATCATCGAAATGCTTAAGGATAATCCTTTCATCCCTTTGAAGACACATAATTAAAGTTTCATCATATGACAGATTTTAACACAATATTCACAATTTTCATAACAATAATAGAAATGAGTATCGTGTTTATGAATTCATGAATCAATAAGAACAAAATGTACACAAAAATTTTAGAAAGTTTAAAAAAAAAACATGATTAGAAGTCTCCTTCCTCCTAAAAATGTCTTTTTTTTTTCTTTTATATTTCATAGAACACATATATTAGGACTTCTTTACTTATCAACAAGTTTTATAGAAAATGAAGAAGAATTGAAGAATTTAGAATAAAAGCTTTAAAGATGACATCAAGTTCATTGATGAAAGTCAAAATTTTCTTTCTTGATTATCACCCTTTTACGCTTCGCTTGAAAATCCAGAAACAAAATGCGAGCGAGATTAAAGTTCAAGTTTTTAGAAAGTTAAAACTTGAGAAATCTAATGTGACTTTAATGAACTTATCTAAAAGGATGCTTAAGGTGCTGTTCATTTTGGTTCAGACATTGATTTTAGGGAGTATAAAAGCTTCTCACACATTGTTATTTATTTTATTTTATCTTTCGTTTACGGAATGCTAATACTATTTTTGTATTGTTGTTGATAATTGGGTTATTTATTTTTCTTTTATATGTTTTGGGGTCACTTCCATTTTTAAACTTTTATGTTTTTTTCACTGTTTTATGTGTGTCCACCAAGTATTTGTTGTTTTGTTTAAACCAAGTTGCTTATGCTTTTTCTTTTTTCTCTATGTTATTTACACTTGGGTTTTCTTTTTCATGAATTTGCTTTGGTTAGTTATGATTTTTTTTTTCATGAGTATAGAAGTCCACTTCTTGATGAATTCATAATGAATTCCAAAAAGAACTAGAAAAAATCGAAAAAGATGTAACATTAAAACATACAAAACTCAATAAAAAAAGGAGTACGAAAAGGAAGATCTGTAAATTGGAAGATTCCTATCTCTACGCATTCAGTGGAAACCACACAAATTTTATCTGAAAAGAAAATTTTTATATAAAAAAAGAACAAATTATGATACTAACATACTGAAACAAAGTCCTTATGTTTTTGCAGGCAATATTCAACCCATTAAGGCAAAAACTGTGGCGTGGAGGAAGGCTAGAACTTGGCTTGTTGACTTGAATATCACAGAATTATATCATTGCGATGAAGCCACACACTGAGTTAGGTTTGTTAAATTTGTGCATACAAAAAATATTTTTCTTTTCAAACTTTGATATAAATTTACTTTTTTTTTATGAAATATCAAATTGTATATGACAGATTATTATTAGTGAAATGAGATCGATCATCTTTTTAGTGAAAGAAAAAGTTGTAAAATTCTGCAAACTTGTAATATTAATATAGTTAAGTTTTTATTTTCTTTAAGTAACATCCAATGTAGAGTGACATTGATCTTAGATCAGGTAATTCAAGTTGTAATGGTTTTAAATTTTATTTTTTGGATGAAAAAAAAAAGATTGATGAATGATTCTCGTTACTATCATCTGTGCTAATATATAGATCATAACTATTTTTAGCTTATAAATTTTATGTTGTAGTAAGTGTCCTTTTATTAGGTAATAAGCACGGTGGAAACGCTGATGTGCATCCACCTGTAATTAAATTGAAAAGTTAAAATGGCATATTGAAAAGTACTTAACTTATAAAATCTTTCAAATGGTTATCATGGTCCTCATACTTTAAAAACTCTTACAAATAAATAAAGTGAATTTATAATGAATTGATAACATTAATTGTTCATGGCCTCTCTCTCTGCTCCTTCATCTCTTCACTCTGTGCTCTGTGCTGTTCCTTTCTTCTGTCTATTTTGTTGGATTGTGTTAAGCCAGATTCAAATTTCAACTTGGAATCTCTGATTTGTCTTCTTCTTCCACTCCTTCTTCCCTTTGGGTCTCTATTTCTGTGTCTTATCTTTCTGTTTGTTTGTGACTTTGTGTGGTGTGATGGGGGTGTGAAGTTGATGTTAAAAGTCTCACCTTTCGATTCGTTGATGATTTGTTCTGTTTTTGGGCTGAAATCTGGAAATGGGTGTTCGTTGTTAGGCATTGAGGGTGTGATCATTGATTTGATTTGGCGGAGATAGAAGATGAATTGTTGTGGGGGTCCTGGCTCTGTTCTTGGACTGGTTCTTAGGATGACACAGTTCACTCTTGCTGCTGGGTCAATTGCTTCCATGGCCACCACATCCAGATTCTTTAATTTGACCGCTTTTTGGTAATCAGTCAATCCCCTTCTCCTCTCATTCAAGCCAAGATTTTGTTTTTCTTCTGCAAAAATCCATCATGCACTTATTTCACTTTGGTGTGAGTTTCATGTGTGAGTGTTGTGTTCTCAAAATACATTACCCATGTTATATGTTTTTTTATTTCACTTTGGTGTGAGTTTCATGTGTGAGTGTTGTGTTCTCAAAACACATTACATCACCCATGTTATATGTTTTTCTTGATTCATCTTCAATGCTGAATGTTTCTCAATGACTGAGATTTCATGAGTGTTGTGTTCTCAAAAGACATTAATCGTGTCATATGTTAGTATATTGTTTTCTGATTGCTGAATATGTGTAGATGTCAATGTGTTCAACCAATTTGAACCATGGGACAAATGACTCATATATGAGATGTTGAATCATCTGATCTTCATCCAACAGTTATGATTTATGAATGTATGGATTCTTGTTGATTTTTTCATCTTTTTTTTTGAGTAAATTGCAATGAGTGGCTTCATGAGAATGCACTATGGTTGCTTTTGTTTTTCATATTGTGAGAACGCAACCTACTTGGTATTTGAACTATTCAATTCCAAGTGACTATGAAGCACTGAAGATGTATACTTTGATTTACCTTCTGAGGAAAAAAATGCCTTACCACTGACTACTTAGGTCCAATAAGTGATTTTATTAATCCTTAACATAGAACAGCACCACAAAGCCCAATACCAGTAGAGAATCTGGACTCGTTTAGATGATGTTCCATTCATTTCTATTTTGTCCTCTTCCCTATAAAGAGGCGATGGATTTTACTCCAACATCATGATGCACTTCTTGAATACATTATAACCATGAATCTATCGATTAAAAGCTCTTTTCTGAGTCACTGACTTTATGCTTGAATGTTAGAATTGGAGAAACCTCTGAATGTGTCTTTATGTACTTTGGCACTTTGTACAAATGGTGCCTGATCTGGCAGCTTGGTACAAGAAACTAGCCTCATGGTCAAGATGAAGTGCTTGCATGCAAAGGAGGTCTGCAGTTGAACCTCAATGCAGTGTGACTGTGATAGACCTCCTACTAATTATACTGTTTACTATTCAATTTTATGCTATTTCTTTTTCTACACAACAATGTCTCATGAAGTTTTTTGCTTCTTCTGATGAAGTGGTGATGAAGAAATTAAACTTGCACTGTTCATGAATACTTCAATAGCAATGCATGTATGTTGGATACAGCATATTTTAAATGAATGCTGACTCTTCCACTGGTAATTGTGCAGTTACTTGATAGCTTCAATGGGTTTACAAATCATTTGGAGTTTTTTGCTATTTTTATTGGATTTGTTTTCTTTGGTGAAACATCAGTCCCTTCTCAGCCCAGTACTAATCAGCCTCTTTGTAGTTGGAGATTGGGTTAGTCTCTTGGTTAACCTTTACTCTTTTCCCAGCCTTTGCATTTTTGTATAATCTTCATATCTCTTTCAAAAGTATGTCCACAGTAGAAGATACAAAGAATATTTTTTTCATAAGAACATTCATGATGGGTTTTTTCTGAAGAATGTTCATTAGGGAGAGATTATATACATGTGACTTAAGTTCAATCCACATAAGAAATTAACATTATTTTTAATCCAAAATTTTCAGACAGTGAACTTATGAGTTTTTTTATGTGGTGTTTGACCTTTTTATTTTTATTTGATGTGAGACTTAGACTTACTTTTTTACTTTTTCACAGTAGCACTTACTTGTACTGTTATGATGACAACTTTTGTTCTTGACCATTGTCCATTCTCCACAGGTAACAGCAACACTGTCACTAGCGGCAGCTTCTGCCTCAGCTGGAATAACAGTTTTGTACTTTCATGATCTGGGACACTGCCACTCTGGAGAGGAGTGTCAGAAGTACCAGGTTTCTGTGGCACTAGCATTCCTAAGCTGGTTTTCAACTTTATTATCATCTATAATCATGTTTTGCCTACTAGCTACCAGATAGGAAACTGTTGCTCTTTCTTCAAACATTTCCACAACTTTCTCTCATCCGACTCAAGTTCATCTGATTCAAAATTATCTTTTCACGCTGTTGATAGGAGGGAATGAATCACTTCAGTTCTGCACTCTGAAATTTACCTGGGGTAGCTTCAGAATGCAGATTGTAAAGGGGAGGAAAAATGTATATATGATTTTGCCTTTCAAAGATATAAACCAGTGTCTACCACAAAGCTTAGATGCAGCTACTTGAGATGTTTTTTTTTATATTATTTTACACTTAGCTTGATCATTCACACAATAAATATTTACATTTTATGTCAAATTAGCATAAATTTCCTAAGGTGAAACTCTTAGACAAAAATATCAAAAGCACCAAAAGAACTGCATTAAAGTTCTGTTCTTCCATGAACTTTGGTTGCTAATACCAGATGATGTTTTGGTTAGATGATTCTCAAAGTCCAGAGTTCAGATTCTTTGCTGAGTTTACTGAGTTTTTTTTATGTAGTCCTTTTATTACGCTTGAGTATTCAAAATTTACTGATGTTGGCAAAGTTCATAGTATATTTTAAAACATTAAAATTTGTATCCATTACTATATTTTGAAAGTTCAAAGAAATAACATAAAAAATTCAAATTCAAAATTTACTGATGTTGGCAAAGTTCATAGTATATTTTAAAACAATTTTTTTTTTTAATTTAAAAGAAGCTTTTTAAATAGAAAATCGTTCCCTTTAAACTAAAACCATAAATTTACACATAAAAGTTAAACAAATTCTCAAGAAAAATTCTTTTGAAACCCAATTAAGAAAAAAAATGAGTTTTTTTTTTTTGAAGTTTTTTTTACATCTAATTGGTTGAACCAAATCAACTTATTATTAACCGAATGGGTTTGGTTCAAATCTCTATTTTCATTTTCTTTTAGAAAATCTAAAACAATCCAAACTAATGAAAATTTATCCTAATTTGTTTTTTTTTAGTTTCAATTAAAACAACCATGTTAGCTAACGTATTTAAGTGAAATATATATATATATATATATATATATATATATATATATATATATATATATATATATATATATAAACACTATCTTATCTCGATTTATAAAAAGAAAAAAAAACCTATTTGGTTATCAACTACCCAACATTAATTATTCCCTTTAAAATTCATTGGTTGACTTTTTTTCTCCTAAAATTACTTTAATTTGTGGTAGTGGGAACTTAATTCACTAGATTAGGGCCCTAGGAATTTCGAACCTTACTCTTAAAAAAATGAGGGAAATTATGTTTTCTCTCTAAAAGATGATAATGAAAGTTACTTATTTGACAACACTTAATACCTTTTGGATTATAAAATGGTAATTTATCCAATAAATCATTTTATTTTCAAATAATTCTCCCAATGTATATAAATCAAGTTAGGTTTTTGTTTTTGTTTTTAAAGTAGAATGTTAAGATCTATAAAATTTAGTTTTACACTTAAATAAGAGAAACTCTACTAATAAAATATCTTTAAAATATTTTTTATGAGACAAGAATAGCGAATGGACTAGGGTACACGATATGTTTTTATAAAAAATATTATTTAACATTCAATTGTTATTTAAAATGATTTATTTAGTACTAAATCAATATTAAAATAAGATGTTTATCTTTATTTAATTTGGTTTAAAACTAAACTTTTTGTCAAACGACTCTAATGAAAATAATGACTCGTATAAAAGAAAACGTAATATACCATGTCTTTAAGATATGTTTCATATTTTTCATTGTATATATGTATCGACAAATCAAAGATATAAAAATAATATAAGAAATAACCAAAGTTATTTGAAATATATGAAAACTATAAGAAAATTTTCTCAGATGATCTAACAGCTAAAGATTTGCTTCAATATTCATAATTAAATATCTTACATCGAACACATAGAAATGTTTATAAATTATTCAAACAATAGTATAATTATCTTTGAAAAATAATATCTTGACACCATTATTCATTAAATGCATCTACAATATAATTACTTTCTCTAATAAGCTATTATATTCCAGTAAAATATTAGTTCATAGGGTTGTAGAATAAGTATAAATAAAAGGAATAGTGGTGTCAATAAATCACCACTCTTATCATTTTAGACCTTTTAGTTTGTTAGAGTTTCTAGAGTTATATATTCTTCATGCATTGCAACTAGAATTATTACTAAGAGTGGTTCATTATAAGTAATAATATGGAACTAAGAGATAATATAAAATTCTTAAATTACAACTTTCACAGAGAAAATTTAATTCTTTTAGTTATTTATTTAACATTTTTGACGTAAATAAAATATAAGATTTTAAAATGAATAAATAGGAATCATTTATATAAAATGGTTGGGTTAAAATGATTTCCTTTTTAACTTTTCACGCAAGTTGCATAAAGATTATTTATATTTTATATAGATATATTATCATGATCTATGATTCTGAAAGAGATACATATAATTTTGATAGGATATCCTAAAATTTTCACATGGAAAGTGCACTTTTAATCACCACCAAATCCTGATTAAATAATTATTTCTTCATTTGACATTATGAAGCATTGTGGTGTAGGGAAATTCAGCATCATATCATCCACAATAAGATAATTGATGAATACTTTAAACCATTAATTGAATAATCACTATAAAATATTATATAAAGTTGAGGCACCACCTAAAGCATGTAAAACGAACACTCAAAATAAAGTGCCTTTTATTGGAATCACATCAACATTTCATATTCTATATAATAATGGAAACTATATTATTTTTTAAAGAAGAAAGTTAAGAGTATTTTATAATGTCAAATTAGGATTTTAAAAAGAAAAAAAAAATTATTTTTTCCTGAAAGTCCATATTAAACATTACCATATATCTAACATTTCAGTCATGCTAACATTCTAAAATACATCTATCATTTACCAAAGCATGAGAATTTATTTTATTAAAAAAAAATAACAAAAAATATATGGGACCAAACCAAACCTTTTTTCATAAAGTTATTGTTTTTTATTAATTCAGATAAAAGAAAATTTGAGGTAACTTAATCAACCCAATTTTGTTGTTAATGTTTATTGGTCTTCAACAGAGTTAAATGATAGGGAAAGTGGTATAATGCAATCCATATAACTAACCTCACCTAGTAAAATAATAGTGATTGTTGTAACTTAATAAACTCATTTATGAAGAATTTAAATAAAGAAAAAAAGAAGAGAATTTAGTGATTCTAGGGAGAAAAACATACTCAGATTTCCCAATGAAGAATCAGTCATCCAGAAAACATACTCCATATCAGTAACATAGTCACCAAAAATAAGATGTAGAATTTTGAGAAGGTACTGACAAGTAAAGAATTGGGCAATTTACAGTGGACATCATTAGTTTTCATGTCATAGCCATCATAGTTTTACTTGTAAAACTATTTTAGCACATTATAGCAAGTGAAAAGGGAAAAGAAAAAAAAAATCAAAGCAATGACACTATTTACATGTCAATACTTTGAGAGTGTTGTGAAATGATGAATGTGAAATGATGCAGAGAGGCACAACAGAAGTAACACTATGCAGCAGGAGGCCTAAGCTCATGATCTTGAGATGTATCTGTGGCAGATTGAGGAAGATATTGCCACATTGGAATGTATCCATAGTTTGGATAAACAGCCATTTTGTTCATTCCTGCTTGATATGCTGCAGCAGCAGCAGCAGCTACAGGGGGTGCCATAAACCCTGCTGGTGCAATGGGCAAGGATTTCAACTGCTTCTCAATCCTCTCTTTATCTGCTTTCAGAACAAGTTTCTCTTCACGAAGTTCGTTCTTCTCGGCCTGTTCAAACCAAAAAATTCTGTAACTTTGACATGATGCAACTTTGACATGGCAGAATTTTGAAACAGATACTATGATACAACTTTCAACTCTATTTTGGAGGGTTTGAACTCCTAAGGCGTCTTCAATGGAACAAAGAATGCAGAAAGTAAGAGAAATAAACATTCAACTCACTACAGAATATGTCTGAAACAATACTGACCTTCAAACATTTTATTTCCTCTAATAATTTTTCATTTGTTGTTTTGAGTTCCTCAGCTTCGGTTTTAAGTTGGCTCAACACTCTGATAGCATCATCAAGTATAGATGGTTTATCTGTTCTCACAGGTCTCCCAGGTTCCAACACAGAGCTCAGGTCACAGAATCTGCATATATCACAATCAAATTTTTCCCTTTTGTCATTACAAAAAGCAGCAAAAACACAATACAAAACAGGAAGAGTTGATTGTTACATCAGTCTCTAACATACCTGGTTATCTTATGTATCTAGAAACTAAGATCACTTTTCCCGTAAGTTATCAAAGAAATGTAACAATTGGCAATTAATGGAAGTTGGTATTGCCTTGTGCTCAGAGAATTGAATGAGAGAGTTGTAAATTTCACACATTCAGTATACTACCATACACATGTGAAGTATCTCACTCAAGTATCTAAGACAACAATACATGAAACACAACCTAAATGTGTGAAGAAACCAGAAATTAATGAGGAGAGTATACATTCCTTATGCAACAGATACAGGAAAAGCTAAAAGTTCAGCCAGTACTCTGTTACATCAACTATAAATTCAATATATAAAAGCGTGCATGCCTTTCATTGAGTCTCTCCCTCCGCAATTTCTCACGGCATGCCTTTGATCCTGCCTTACAGCATGAATCAGTACGCCCCCTACAAATCATTTGCAACAAATTGATCACAAAAAAATGATTCAAAAGACAGCATCACAACCCCAACAAAAACACAAAAAAAAAAGGCAACTCAATCAATTATGTTAAGCATAAGCTCAGATTTAATGGGTGTCTGAGAGACTTACATCAGATACATGTACAATAAAGTTCTCATCTTTTTGTTGATGAATGAAATCACAAAAAGATAGTCTATGGAGTCAAAACAACATTTTCATCAACTTTTTCATTACATCATCACATTTTCACATTGTACATCACTTCAAAAGCAACAGACAAGATACCTCTTCTTGGTGTTCTCTTCACAAGCAACAGCATCATCTGGAATGTCAATTTCAGTGCTCAAACTTGCAAACACAGGAAAAAAAAGAAAAAAGTATCAGCCATCTGCCACACAAAATATTAAGCAAAGACAACAACTATCATCTCTTGTCCTACCATGCAATTAGGCTACATTAATCCATAGACACCAAGTTTACCACACAACATTAAGTAAAGACAATATTCATCATCTCTAGTGCGATTTGGTTAGATGCATCAATAGACACCACTAGCTCTATCCAGTATCTTACACTTCCCAGTACAAAAGCAACAACAAAATATAAAACAATTTACAAAAAAAAGAAGAAGCTTGAATCACCCAAAAAAGAAAACTCAATCCATTGATTACCAAACATCAGGATAATAAGAAAAATAAAACAAAAAATGAATGACCTGTGTTTTCCCTCTAAGTAACAAAACACAAACATATAATAACACACCAACAATTAACACCTGGGAGCTAATGCAGCATTCGAATCAAAATCCATATTAGGGTACATAAAAAAAAACGAATCGAAACATGCAACACCAAATTCCGCAAAAAAGAACAATAATCTTTCATCATACATCACCGAATCATCAACATTTAAAAAAAAAAAAAAAAAAAAAAAAAAAAAAAAAAAAAAAAACAAAAAAAAAAAAT
>Ga0209589_1004105_pt1 | contig 25333 bp, 8 predicted proteins | sample CowpeawhiteBW_FD_187525 | JGI IMG/M metagenome (GOLD analysis project Ga0209589, IMG submission 187525) | Root nodule microbial communities of legume samples collected from California USA - Cow pea white BW (SPAdes) (version 2) | ecosystem: Host-associated > Plants > Roots > Nodule | place: USA...
TTTCTTTCTTTTTTTTATATTTTTGTATTGGTGAACTACAAGTCGGATGAAACAAATGCAAACATTATGTCAATCCTCAGTGGGAGGGTGATCCTTGTTTATGGTAATTTGAAAGGAATTTTTTGGAAGGCTCAAATTGGGTAGCAAAGGATAATTACTTTTGTTTTTTTTTTTGGATAAAGAAACATGGCCACACATCATTTCAAAACATGATTTTTTTCTAAAAAAAAATTAATTCATAGGAAAATATTTGATTTCATCTTACAGGATGCCCATTGTTTGGTACTCTTTTCTCACTTTTTTTTGTCTTATTTTTTGCCTAGACTGTCCTTCAAAGTTGTTAGTCTAGCGAACTTTTCTTCCCTTTGTATTTTTTTGTGTTCAAATAATTTCTTGTAATCATTTTTAAGGCATGTGTCCCCTTTATGATAATTCTCCATGAAAAAGAAAACAAGGTTTATGGTGGAAGAGAGATGGAAATGAAGATAGATTTGAGCAATTTCATGCATGCAAGATTATATGGGTATTTCAAAAGAAATGATAATAAACAATATTTTATTTCTTTATTAAATCCACTGATTTGACCAAAGAATGTTTTATTATTTACTCATTTTTTATAAGAAATATTCCAAGAAATCATTGACAAGCAAAATGAGAAACAAATTGAATTTATTTTAGTGCAATTTTTTTTGTTTTTTTTTTAAATTATGCATATGCATGTTGAAACTATGAACATGGTACCATGGATGGCTACAGAATGGAATGCAATGCATGTTTGTGCCTCGTGGGGCACTTATTCACATGATTTGCAAGATTGTGATGAATTTATTATTATATACAAGGAAAGGTGGGGGTAAATGACGCAAATAGTCTCCCTTTAGTGCCTTTATTTAACATGGGTTTGATGCTTAATGTTCTAAGGAAAAGTATATGTGCTCACAAGGATAGTTCCCTAATACCTAAATATCAAGGTCACTAGAGTTATGGCCCACTTCATGGCATTTCCCACGACAGTTGGTAAACAACAAGAAGTGGGAGTACCAATGAAGCAAACAACTCTAGTTGGGGTTCTCACAATGACCACTTGGGAAGTACGTCCACTGTGACATTGCTACAAAATCCCCTCTAATTCTAAGCAACTCAGACCCGGGTATAGGGCCACACTCATGTAATGAACAAAATGTGTGTGTGAAGGGAGAACACAATGTATACCCAAACCCACACCTGGCAATTATTCCAAATACAAAAATAAAGAAGAATATACACATACAATTATTCTAAATATAAAAAAAAATTAAAAAACACATACCCAAAAAAATAAGAAAGAAAAAATATGAACCACATCAACTTTACACATCCAAATAAATGGTCTGACTCTCTAGCATCCCCAATGGAGTCGCCATTTGTCGCAACCGAAATCACGACGGGACGACGAACCAAAAAATAAAATTTGTAAAAACAGAGTTTGGAGTCGCCACCATAATTATTATAGGAAACTATGAAAAACCATAAAAAAGAGCAAGGTCTGCGGAAAACCAGATTTTGGGTCCAGGAGTCGGTTACGCGTGGGGAAGGTATTAACACCCCCACAACATCCGTCCTAAGACGGTACCTTTAATTAAATGTGCAAAAGTTATGTGGTTTTTTCAAAATATTTAATTTTCCCCAAAAATATTATTAAAAGAATGTACAAAAAACAACAAAACTATTTTTTTGATTTTTTGGGCCCGATGAGGATTAATCCTTGCTCCTACGTATCTCCATGTGAATGGAGAATCAAGATTACGTAGTTCTTTTTGAAAAACTATTTGGAAAAATATTGGAAAAATGATTTAATTTTTTTAACAATTTTGAAAACTTTTTTATTTAAATTTTTAGTATTATATTAATATTGGTGTCACACGACGCGAGCGGCCGAACAGACACTAAACATAAATTCTTTTTTTTAATCTTTTATAATTTTTCATATATTTTTTTAAATTATTTAAAAGTGGATGTAGTTATTATTGAATGAGGTTATTTTTTTAATTATTTAAAAGTGGATGTAGTTATTACACATCAAAATCTCATGGAGAGGAGTATGTTATTATTGAAAGAGGTTGAAGTCCCACATCGGGTGAAAATGATTCATATAAGTAAAAACACTCATAAAACCTATTGGGGGCAAAAATGAGTGGTTGGGTCATGCTTATGGACTATGGGTTTAGTTGGGGCTGGGTAGGCTAAAGCTATGGTCGACGTGGGCTAAGACTAATGGTAAAAATACTCATCAAACCTTATTTTTATTATAATTATAATTATTATAATCATTATAATTATTATTATTATAATAATAATAATAATTATTATTATTATTATTATTATTATAGTTATTATTATAATTACTATTATTATAATTATAATTATTAAAATTTTTATTTTTTGTTGTTATTATTATTATTATTATAATTATTATTAAATTTTTTATTTTTTTATTGTTATTATCATAATATTATGTTATAATTTTTAATTTTTGATTTTACAATTTCATTATTGTATAATGTTATATTTTTATAGTTTTATAAATTTAGTATTTTAATATTTTAATTTAAAAGTGTATAATTATAAAATTATGATTTTTTAAAATTTTAAACTATGATATGTTTTCAATTTTTATTCAAATATTAAAATCATTATTTTACAATTATACAACTTTTAATTAAAATAATAAAATTTTAATTGTCACAGGATTTGATGCAAGATTTCTTTTTATCTCATAAACAACTAGAAATCCATTTGGTTAAATAAAAGTATTACTTGAAAAAGTTCATATAAATTTGTTCAAAGTGTCAGATAATTCTTAACCAAAAACAAAAAGAAAGAAATATTTTTAACCCTAGCTTAAGACTTGCTTAGGTCAAAAAAACAATTTGTCCATTGACCATGAGAGTAATATTCTTATTTATAGTAGATGAATCAGTTACAAATATTACAGATATACATAATAATCTTAAAGATAATCATCAATATCTTCCTAAATCTCAACCAACCTAAATAATAACTAATGTAACTATAATAATTACATAATATTCGTTTAGTATTATTTTCTTAATCTTAGCTTCTTATAAGGAGGTTAGTTTGCTATCCTTACTGACATCGACTCTATAGTGATACAACTGTACACCTCTGCTCATCCTTGTTCAACCATCGGCTTTATGGCGATGACACTTCATATCTTTGTTCTTTGTTGATCATCACCCCATCATCGGCAATATATTGACCTTATCATCTGCAAAATATCGATGTGTTATTTCTGGACGGGTACATAGCTCTTCAACTTTTTGAAGTTCCTCTTCTCGAAATGAGGAACTCAAAAGTTGTCAAATCAATCGTCATTCACCACTTCCCACGATCCATCATTGCATTCTACCTACCCTTTTTCTTCACGATTTCACTCTCACATGTATTTTTTATTATATTTGTATAATCCTTTGTTTCCACTCCCCATTATTTTGCTGATTATTTATCTTCATTGTTGCTGGTTGATTATTTATCTTCACGCGGTCATGAACCGAGCTTTCAATCTCGTTCATGACTCGGTTCATGACCAAGCTCTCAATCCTGCAAACACATTATAAAACTTTAAAGTAATTAATCACTCGTTCATGAACCGAGCTCTCAATCCTGCAAACACATTATAAAACTCCAAAGCAATTAATCACCCAGTCATGAACCGAACTCTCAATCTTGCAAACACATTATAAAACTCCAAAATAATTAATCCATCAGTCATGAACTAAGCTCTTAATCATGCAAACACATTATAAAACTCCAAACTAATTAATGACTCGATCATGAACCGAGCTCTCATTTATTAACATGCTTAACCACCGAGCTCTCAGTTATTAACATGCTTAACCATCGAGCTCTCAATTATTAACATTCAACCACTTTCCTTACTCGGTCATACACTGAGCTTTCCGTCATTAACAAATTCTTTTATACATCAAGCAACTCGGCTTAGAATAGAACGCGAAGGCTCTTTTATACATCAAGAAACTCGGCTTAGAATAGAACACGAAGGTTCTTTTATACATCAAACAACTCGGCTTGAAATATAACACGAAGGCTCTTTTATACATCAAGCAACTCGGCTTGGAATAGAACACGAAGACTCTTTTATACATCTAGCAACTCGGCTTGGAATAGAACACGAAGGCTCTTTTATACATCAAGCGACTCGGCTTGGAATAGAACACGAAGGCTCTTTTATACATCAAGCGACTCGGCTTGGAATAGAACACGAAGGCTCTTTTATACATCAAGTGACTCAGCTTGGAGTAGAACACGAAGACTCTTTTATACATCAAGCAACTCGACTTGGAATAGAACATGAAGGCTCTTTTATACATCTAGCAACTCGGCTTGGAATAAAACATGAATATATATATATATATATATATATATATATATATATATATAAAAAAAAAAATATAAAAAATAACTTAAATCATAAGATAATGTCACCTTCCTAACTTAAATAAAAACGTAAATTTGCTGCATTCCATGTTCGTGGTATCTCCTTGCCATCCAATGTTTCCAACTTGTATGCTCCCTTGCCCAACACCTCTTTAACACGGTAAGGTCTGGTCCATTTTGGTGCCATTTTGTTTTCTATCTGAATCAATTGGGCCTTTCTTAATACTAGATCCTCCACTTGAAATCTCCTGGGTACCATGTTGGTCTTATATCTTCTTTCGAATCTGAAGCCAGTCTTTACTGATTTAAACATGATGAATGAGCTTTTAATATATCTACGAAATCCCCGTTAGTAATTCACATAATATAACATGTATATATATATATATATATATATATATATATATATATATATATATATATATATATATGTCAATTGTAATATCACTATAAGAAAATGTCTTATTAGTAACCAATTTTAGTGACTAAAAATTGTTAGTCATTATAGTGACCAATTTAGATACCAATTTACAAAATTAAAATTTATTGGTTATTAAAATAGTCACTAATATAAATAAAAAATTATAATTGGTCACTAAATTTGTCACTAATTAATTAGAGACCAATTTAATAACTAAAGTTATTTTGATAGCCAAAACTTAGGTAGCTAATTTTTAGTGACCAATTTTCTTTGGTAGCCAAAACTATGGTAGCTAATTTTAAAAACCAATTTAATGACCAATTATAATTTTTTATTCATAATAGTAACTATTTTAGTAACCAATAATTTTTGTACTTTGTAAACTTGTATCTAAATTAGTCATTATAGTAACTAACAACTTTTAGTCACTAAAATGGGTTACTAATGAAGCATTTTCTTGTAGTGTATTTATATGTAAAACATTTTATAAATATCTTAATTTTAATTAAATAATTTTCACTTGTAAAAATCATACCAAATAAATAATGAATTATAAGATTCATCAAAATTTTTAAGCTGATTAAAATAACATACTATTATAAAATAATTATGTTTGTTATTAGAATAAAGTCGCACCAGAACACATTTATATCTAGTAACAATAAATTTATTTTAAAGATAACAACTAGTAATATTTACTACAATACTCACATTTTAACATATGTATTGAAATCTTAGTTTATATATTTAAACAATCTTATTTTATAATTCTAACACCATATAAAATAATTATATTGATATTTTGAAACAAATTTATGGTAGATTAAATCTTCCTAAATTGTTAAGAATATCTTCTTAAAACTCCTTCAAATATAAAATACTTCACACTAAAAGTTATTTATTTAATAATATTAAATAAAATATTCATGAGAAACATACATTTTAATATAAATAACACGACACATATTTCATTGAATATTTCAAAGGCAAACTTTAATGTAAAAGACATTTAGCTTTATGCATTGAAAAGGACGACGAGTAATTAATTCACAAAACTTGTATTATTCATTAATTTCACTATTTTGCTCTTTTGATAATAAGATGGTTAAAAATAAAAGGAACAACCGATAATAATAATTCTGTTATATAAATATATTTTATTATCTTTCAGCAAATCAATTTATTATTCTTGTAAGCATAATTAAGATCACATTATCCGACAATATATTTAAGTTAAAACAACATAACAATGTATATTTTATAAATTACAAAAATAATATTTTCTTTAAATTAATCATTCTAGCTTTTTATTTTTAGTGCCCTAAAGAAATCATTTAATCAAATTTGTAAAACCATTAAATTTATGCTTGTGACCCCTACATAATACAAGAAGAGTAGAATGATTTATCCATGTGATCAGGAAATTGCTTAGATTTTCTGGTTTGTAATTTTTGCCCAATTTTTTTATGTCAAAAAATAACAACATACATGGAACTTTGAGTTTTTTTTTTTTTTACCTATATCAAGAAAGAGCGTAAGTTTCAATCGCAAGGATTAATTGTTGATCTGTAAGTGGAGACTGAGCATAGATCGATCATCTTCTCATGATTTGCACATGTCAAAATTTTCTTGTGAGTATTGCGGAGGCGTAATCTGCTATTGCATGTCTTCATTGAGTTTTTTCAGTTGCTCTTGTTGGCGAAGGGCTTCCTCCAGCCAATGATGGGTATCCTCGGTCTCCTTCTGAAGTATCTCCCTTTCTTTGAGTGCTTCTTCCCTTAAGAGTCGTAGATCTTCTACTGTCTTCTTGCGGGAATCCTCACATTCTTCTTCGAGATGTGCTTGATCAGCTTTTGCCTTTAGTTTTATCTCTCATTATGTCGTTGTAACTCTCATTATAGTTATTATTATTATTATAGTTATTATTCTTATAGTTATTATTATTATAGTTATTATATTAATTATAAATATTATAATTTTTATTTTTTGTGTTATTATTATTATTAAATTTTTTATTTTTTATTGTTATTATCATAATATTATGTTATAATTTTTAATTTTTGATTTTACAATTTCATTATTGTATAATGTTATATTTTTATAGTTTTATAAATTTAGTATTTTAACATTTTAATTCAAAAGTGTATAATTATAAAATTATTATTTTTTGAAATTTTAAACTATGATATGTTTTCGATTTTTATTCAAATATTAAAATCATTATTTTACAATTATTCAACTTTGAATAAAAATAACAAAATTTTAATTGTCCAAGGATTGGTGGAAGATTTCTTTTTATCTCAGAAACAATTAAAAACCTATTTGGTTAAATAAAAGTATTATGTAAAAAAGTTCAAATAAAAGTAGTTCTATTATTAATATGCTTCTATTAATTTTATTATTTATTATTTTTGATTTTTTTATTATTACAATGATTATGGTTATTATTATAATATATATTATTACTATTATTACTTTAACATTATTGTTATTATCGTTGTTTTTCTTAATAATAATATTAATTTTTTTATTATTGTAATAATTATTATTGTCATATTATTGTTATTACTATATTATTATTACTTCTATTAATTTTATTATTTCTTATTTTTCCTTTTTTTATTATTATAACGATTGTTGTTATTATTATAATATATATTATTCCTATTATTACTTTAACATTATTGTTATTATCGTTGTTTTTTTAAATAACAATATTAATTTTATTATTATTATTATTATTATATTAGTTATTATAGTCATATTATTGCTATTATTATTTATATTATCATTACCATAATTAATAATATCATTTTTATTATTTTAATTATTTTTTGTATTAATTTCATTATCTGTACCGTTGTTACCGATTTTTGTTAGAGTTAATATTATTTGTTATTATTCTTTCTATTAGCATCAGTTGTAGTGTAAGTATTATTATTATTACAATTATTATTATTATAAGTTTGTACAATTATAAAATAATAAATTCATAAAATTATAAAATATTATATTATATAATCATATATTATAAATTGTAAATTATAAAATTTTAAGACAGTTCATCAAGGTAGCTTAACAAGATAATAACTCCATTAAGATGACTCCATTCACAATAGACATAAAAATTTATCAAAGACTCAATTGAAAGGTTTTAAATTTAGGTTAAATTATACTTTTAGTCCCCATTTTCGTAGAAAAATTTGAATTTGGTCCCTCAATTGTTTTTTATCTCAATTTGATCCCTATTTTGGGAAATTTGATCCAATCAAGTCATTTCCGTTAGTGGTGTAGTAACGATGTTAAATAGGGTGCCACGTGTCAGCTTCTGAATTTTTTGAATTTTTTTTATTTTTTATTAATTTTTTTAAAATTTTAAAAAAATAAATAAAATTTTGCCACGTGTCAAGCTGACATCGTGCCACGTGGCAGTGACAGTGTCACGTGTCACTATTATGGGTTATGGGAGGTGTCATTTTCTGATTCTCAATTTGGTCCCTGTATTTTAATTTTTGTCTCAATTTAGTCCCATTTTTTGTAAAAATTGTGCACTTTTGTCCCTCTCCAAATTAAAACCAAATTTAATTTTTATATAAATATGCACAAATATTTCTATCAAAATTGATATTTCAAGTAAATATTTTTAACAAGATTAAGTTTATTTTAATTTATATTTTACGTTAAACTTTATTTAAAATTGTTTTAAAATTGTTAATAGAAAATAATGCTAATAAAAAATTCATAAATTATATTGATATTTTATTACATTATACTTTAATATTGTTTTTTATTTGAATTTATATTTTAAATAATTATATATTTTTAAAATGTGTAAAATTCAATAATTTCTATACAAATGTTTTAGTTAGTATAAAAGTAACAATTATATAATTTAAGAAAAATTAACTAGTTTATGTAACAATAATAAATAAATAAATTTAAAATTTGAAAACAATTTTAAGTAAAATTTAATGTGAAACAAATTTAAAGAAACTTGGTTTTATTGAAAATATATAATAAAAATATCAATTTGAATAAAAAAATCAAATTTAATAAAAATATTTGTATAACATTTTATAATTTTTGTTTCAATTTGGAGGGGACGAAATTGCATAATTTTTACAAAAATTGGGACTAAATTGAGACAAAATAAAATACAGGACCAAATTGAGAATGAGAAAATGACACCTCCCAAATAGTGACACGTGGCACCAATGTCAACTTAACACGTGGCAAAATTTTAATTTTTAAAAAAATTTAAAAAAAATTCAAAAAAAAATAAAAATAAAAAAAATTCAAAAAATTCAGAAGCTGACACGTGACAACCCATTTAACACCGTTGCTCCACACTAACGGAAAGGACTTGATTGGGTCAAATTTTCCAAAATAGGGACCAGATTTAAAAAAAACAATTGAATGACCAAATTCAAATTTTGCTACGAAAATGAAAACTAAAAATATAATTTAACCTTAAATTTTATTAGAGACTTAAAATATATTATTTTATTATTATTATTATTATTGTCTTGTTGTTTTGACTCTAAATAAGTAAAATGAGTTAATAGAAGTATATAAGTAAAATGACACATCAGATCTCAAAGGCTGAAAGTGGTTTAAATAACTCATCGGATGAAAATAATTCACATGAATAGTATTTAAATAAAAACACACATCAAACATATTGGGTGCAAAAATGAGTAGGTCATCAATATCGGAAAAAATCAAATTAGAACAAATTTTCAAAAATTAAAATCAGTTATGATAATTTAGAAATTAGGGACCCAATTGAGATTTTATAACGAAAATAAAAAATAGAACCCAGTTAATATTTTGTAACGAAAACAAAACCTTCGGTATAATTAAACCTTAAAAAGATCAATAAATTATACATACACTTTTATATTATTCTAAAAGTATTTAAAGACTAGCAAAGTGATCAAAATCGATAAAATATAACCTTTTCTATCTATTAAAATACTTCTTTATCACTTCTATGGTGTTCAGTTTCAAACAATTTGACTTAAATATCCATAATAATATGAATATAGTTTAAATGTTAAGTGAACAAAATTCCCATTGTTTAAAATTAGCGATAATTTAACAATTGACATCAATTACATTTTTATAATTCATTTTCTCTTCACATAATACATATATATATATATATACACACATACTAAAATTAAATTACCTTAACAAAACTGAGAAATTAATATTTAAAACCAAAGTAAATCAGATTTGAAGTATTTCAAATTCCATTTAAATTTAAAATCTCCTCGCGCATAAATATATATAAGGTAAAGGTAATTCGGTTAAGAATGGACAGGAAAACTGTTTTACTGATTGAAGATGACAGAAACACGAAAGAGTTCATAACAAACTCGTATGGACTAACCCAATACAAACAGAGATCTAAAACATTAGAAAAACATCTATGCTGCAGTACCTGTTATACAAAATAAAAACACCAGTCTATATGACAAGCCTGAAAATATAGTATCTTATTTTCCTCAAAGAATTGTGTATTTAACTCTTCTATTACATTTGAAACATAATTGGGTGGCATATGTAACAAACTCCAAAGATTCTCTTAAATACAGACGCATACACTTTTAGAGGATTCGGTCCTGAAGATCCGTCATCAATGTGGAGGCTAATGTGCTGATCTTCTTTCCAGTCTCTCCTGCAATGTTCTTAAGGGAAGAGAGGTCCTGTTGTGCCTGAACAACACAACCCATCCAACGTCAATACAAAAACTAATGTGACTTTCCAACATTTCATTGTTCGACTGCCAAATCACATGAATAGTGTAATTCCCAAATCCAGTACAAGGTAGGGAATACCTGGAAAGATAATCGATTGATGAGGTCACTAGCAGAAAGATCAATGGCGTTGTCTTTTGAGTCACCAAAAAGATCAGCACTGGAGATGGCAGTCGAACCCTGGAATTAACAAGAGTCAAGTACCAACTTTAAAACAATACACATTATAACTTCATTTAAGAATTTAATCAAGTTAGAAACGAACCCATCTAGAACAGTGTACATCAAACAAAAGTCATCGAGTCCCATAAACGAGGAAATTTGGTTTGTAGAAGAGATTACAAACAAAAAAAACAGATAATAAACTGAACAAAGCTTCACAATCCTTCATTCAACATATCTATCAGTGAAATCACATTACAAGAGCCAACACATAGTCGATGAAAGAAGTTAACCCTAGGTATATCAAGACATAGCTATCCACATCATATGATTCACAATAACATACAACTCGATTCAACGAGCTGGAAATGTTGAATTGTTTTGGAGCTTGGATATGAAGATGAATCAGAAGGATCAAAAATGATACAGATGAATAGCTTGCTGGACACGAAATTTAAACCTACCACAAGCAAGTCACGCCCCAAACTGGGTTCTGACAAGCACTACAAAAATGTTCCCTCTGAAATTAAGTATAAATAAGGGTGCTGGTTCTGACAAGCCCTATGAAATTGTTTCCCCTGAAATTCAGAAAAATGAAGGGGTATATGCCAACTGATCAATGGGAATTTCTTAGGTATTTTCCTTCATTTGATTGCAGTCCCACCAGGTAAATGGTTGCAGAATATGCCTCCCTCAGAAATTTTCCTTTTGAGTTCAACGAGACAGATTAAGCTAAATTTTGTTATTCATCATGAAGAAATGAATTTTATTAACTATTCATTACATTTGCAATTCCGAAAACAGGCCTTCCAAATCTAGACTTAGAATCTCCTATAGTTTTATCAATACGGGCTCAGACCAGTTGGTTAACCTAAACACTAGACATATCATGGATTCGAGTAGCTTGGTTGGATTAAAATGAATGTGGCTCGGTAAGAACCAATTCGACTCCGCCAGTTTTAAGAAGTGGTCTCGCAATCAAGAATAGTAAAACAAACCCCCATTTCAGACAAATGAAAGGAAAAAAAAGAACTCAGATAAAAGGCAAATAAGTCTAGAATTACTTGCATCGTTTAAAAATTAATAATTTAATATTTTAAACTACAAAATCAATCATATTTAAGGAAAGATTGTTTGAGTTTATTCTGAAAACAATTCGTTTTATTAATTTAAAGGTGTTCGAAAAAAAAATGTAATATATAAAAAATGTATTGACTTTACTTGTTAACACGGGATCAAAAATAAAATATCTAAAAAAGTGTATATTCACACTATATGTTCCAGCTAGTTACTAAAAGAAAGGTTCCATACCGAAAACTTAGACAAAGAAGCTTGAGAGTCCAAATCTGCAGCTTTGGTCTGATCTCCAAAAAATTGGGATGATGAAATAGATTTAGCATTTGAGAACTTCCTTCTTGCCTCATCAGATTCCTGAATCTTAAGAATACATGGGAAAGTAAAATAAGGTGCAGGTTAAACAGATTTCTTAAAGAAACAACACAGTTTACAAGTAATCAGCAATAAGTACTTAAGTCAGACAAGATAATAAATGACTTCTCACAGGTAGCAGGAATTTCAACTGTGTATGTGGATATAGTTTTCTGAATAGTAATAGAAAAGTCATTGGGACTTGGTAGGAACAATATTAGTTTGCCAAAGACCATTTGGCCTAATCGGTAATAATTACCATTTCTATTTAAACTAGTTTAGTTTTAATTAATATTAAAACAGTCAATTCTAAATGGCCCCACATATGGTTTATATGATGCAACAAAGTTACGATGATATCATTATCATGTTATAGTATATAACCAATTAACTATGACCGCAAAGTCTCCTGGTTTTTTATATTGACATACTCTAAATGCTAATATGTTTGTGATTATAAACATAGAATGCAATTTAATACACGATTCTGTGTGTATGCTAACTTTTCCTTTCTAGAAAAGCCTCACAATAGCACTTTCTCCCATTGTTGACCATGCTAGCATTTCCATGGATGTTTATGTTGTAAAAATCATTGAAGTGAATGGAAACAAAATATTCATATGTATGCCAACTGCATGCATACGCAGTTACATTTCCGGGAAAAAAGATGCAGGCTTAGCTTACTTGCACTTTGGAGGAGCTTGGCCCAGATTTCTTTGGAAATCCACCATCCATTCCAAAGTCTGCAAAAAAGCTTGATGACTTTGGTGGAGACACATGACTCATCACGGATGAACCTCCAGTATTCAACTCAGATGATTGGACATTTTCTACATACTCAAACCGAGATGTCAGAGATGGTCCAGCAGGCATATTGTTGGTTGAGGATGGAACAGGAGCAGGGGTTTCCTCAGGCTTCTGCTCATAGATAGACTCACTTGTCTGCATTTCATAAGGATAATTTGTCAATAATTAATGTCACCAAATTAAAATAGTGTAGAAGATAATGAAAAACAAACAAGGACTTCTAGCATACATCTTCAAACAAAAGATAACTATTTGCATACCTTTTTAGTGAGTTTACGAGCACCAAGCCCCCCACTCTTCCCAGGTTTTTTACCCCCAATAGGTTTCTTGACAGTACTTGAAATTACTGAGTGAGAAGCCTTAGGTGAAGAGGTGGCCTCAGGCTTTTCAGGCTTCTCCAGAATGTTTTCTTTTGGAACTTCATTGGTCCTGATTTCAGGAAGCCCATTAATACCCTGGGAAGACTGAGAAGCAACAGGTGATGAAGGCAAGCCTCCATCCTCAGCCATACTCTTAGCCACTTCCTTCGAAAGAAGTTGCCTATACAAATCCGCAGCCCTGGATGTGTATTTAGCCTCTATTTTGCCACCATCAGTCCAACCATGTTGTTTAAAGAAAACCTGTGCACGATTGTTTCCTCCAAAGCTCATCATCTTTAGTTGCTCAGGACTCCATGAGTCTAAATTTGTAGACCTACATAAAAAATGGCATATAGTTTTTTAGATGTCAATCTTTGTGTTCTTTATATGCAACAACTACCTACTTGATGATTGATTTTAGTATGTTTCACAGAATAACCATACACAAAATGAAGATGCAGAAGCACACGAGCGAAATTTATATTTAGTGATAACTCGGGTAAGTATTTCAAATATTGGAAAGTATAATAACATATGAAATATGCAAAGGTCCTTGCAGCTCATTGAATATACAAATATATCCACTTTAGATTAAGAAATCATGTTGGTAATAAATGCCTCCAGCAAAACTCTTCCAGACACATGTCCCTGAAAAACCAACTAATATCTGATAACTCCATGATTGCTTACTCACAATGAGCAGAGTGAAATATTAAATACATAGCATAATTATCCTATCAAGCCACAAACTTATCTCTTGACTGAATAATCTAATGGGAAATAATAAAAGAGAATGACAATAAAGATACTTACCCAGGCTTCATCCTCAAAAACACAAAATCTCATGCAAACCATTGTATAATCCCCAGGTTCCACCATAACCCTTTTTTCTGAAGGAACCACATTGGGGTCCCATTCAACTATGAGAGGACAAAGTCTGTCCAAGGATCATTACTAAACTTGAAAAGCAATATTCAGAAATAGAGTTGCATTCTTTGAATTAAAATTAAAATTAAAATTCCCCACGACAAAGGATATCACCAAATCATATTACTACAAATCCCATATCATACCCCGTGTTATGCTGATTTCCATTAAAAGACCTGCACTCCAAACTATCAACAAACATAAGACCTGTATCTTACGTGATTTGAATCATGTTTGAGGCATGGTTCAAAGCTTTTGAGGAGTTCTAATAAAAGAGCTTTTGCAAGGCGATTGTAGGTGAGAGTCTTACTGCACAGCATATGGCATTCATATCAAGAGTCCTGAACAAAAACTTGTCAAATTACAATTCTAAGAATCAACTGGGTTGTGCCTCAAGAAGACTAACAGAAAATCTTAGTGGTGAAATGAAAGTGTTCAAGAAAGTAAAGAATCTTTGTGGAATGGAAGTGTTTAAAAGGGAGTGTCTCAAGGCAGCGCCACTCATATGTGCAAGTGCAATTATGATGCAAACTGGACAAATTACCTAAAGGCCAAAACAAGACAAGAAAACCTACAAGTGAGACATGATTCAATGCTTTTTTGTGGAGTTTTGACAAGATCACGGAACAGGGAATGAAAATGTAGAATTAATATTTTTCCAAACATACGAAAAGGAAGTAAACATGGATGGACCGAGGAGTCTAAAGAAGAACAAGTAGAAGGTTTATAACCGAGTTCTATGGCATCATGCAATCCATATAACCCACCTCACCTGATGGAACGAGGCTCCTCTTATTCTTGTTGCAAACCTCGTACTAGAGACCAAAATCCGGAGTATGTTTTCATTTATTATTCGAGTTTTAACCAAATTGGCTTAGGGAAATCTCTAAATGATAACACAGCACAGCATTACAACGCAGTGCACTAAATTCATCCGTATGAACACTCAGAACCCCAACTAAAACACCATACAACACTCCCAATACAAAATCAGCCACAAGATCATATTGCAAACCGATACAAGCAAACAATTTCGGCAGAGAAAACTCAACGAACAGATTCACCATTCAAAAAATCATCAACACCTTACCTCACGAAGCTGATGTGCACGCCGAGACTGCGATGAACGGCGGAGCAATCGATGCAGAGAAAAATCCCATACGTGACGGACGCCCAGGTAGGGTTCTTCGCATTGCAATCGAAGCACATCTGAAAAAAAAATTAAAAAAAAACAAGGCACATAAGTTAAAAAATAAAACACAGGAGAAACACGGGAAAGGCAGATCTGAAACCAGATCTCGTAAATCAGAAAGCAGAAACGAAATTCAAAGCACATAAAGAGAAATCAAGAAAAGAGCGACAGAATTAAATAGAAAATCATAATAATAAAAAAATGAGAAAAGAAACCTTATTCTCAGACTTGGCCTTGAGTTTCCTGAAGACAATGTTCTTGTCGGTGTGGGCATCGGACGCCATTGGAAGATGAAAAGAAAAAAAAACGAAAAGAAATCTAAGACTGGAAATGATTATTTATTTTGTTTTTAAGCTTTCCGGAAATGAATCTCAGGGGTGCTATGGGGAACAGGAACACCACCTGAGGAATTGAGATTGAGGGAAGAAAATTTGCAGGCAGAACCACAAATGTTGTTGCGTTTGAGCGTTTGTGCATATTTATTTATTTTCCTCCTCTTAAAAAGGACCTTTTACTACCGAAATACTCAAATCACGGAATTGCCCTCCAGAGATTTCAGGGAGGGCGTTGTTAGCCTTTGCGTTTTCCCAAGTGGGTGAATGGTTGCTGTCCCTAACCAAGACGGTTCAAATAACACTTCTCTCTCAATTCCCCTATACGTCGTCGTGTGATTTTAAATCTCATTCAAATACTCTTCAATCATCCGACCAGTGTTAAAATACAACACAAGATCATACATTTATGACATTTAAAATACATCTAAATTTAAAATAAAATACGTTATTCTGTTTGAATTAAAATGTCAATTTCCTTTATTCATAATTGATGAGTTTACTTGTAGAATAAAATGAAAATAATACATATTTAGATTGATTTTGTTCTTTTTAATAAATTATTTAGAATAATGTGTTACCAAATATCTTTTAATTGCACAGGTTTTTTAATTCATTCTCCGATTTCTTGTTTTGTTTTCTTTTTCAAAACAGAGATTAAATTAAATGTTTGGCATACTCTTCATTATTAGATTGTGAATAAAGCATGATTATAACCCAAAGTTTGGGGCTTTTCTTTTTGCATGCTTATATGGGAGTCCTTAAAAAAACAAATTGTCCTATCGTCGGCTTCTATCATTTTTATCTGTGTAATTTAGAAAGTATTTTTAATTATACAATTTGAAAGAAATTTTTTATATAATGTTTTTAAATTGTATAATTTGAAGATATTTTTAGATTATACAATTTAAAATTAAAAATATAATTTTACGATTGTGTATTTTAAAAATTATTTTTATACAAAAATCATTTTCGACAATTTAAAAGACATAATGTAAAAAGTGATTTTAAGATTATATAATTTGAAAGTAAAAAAAAAAAATGTTCAATTTAAAATTCTAAATTAACTTTTGAATTATATAATCTAAAAAAAAAATTATTGTACTAAAATAATGTATTTTAGATTGGATATCTAAAAGTCATTGAGGATATGAGAATTTCATATTTGACAAGGACGAAAAGAAACATAGGGGTACAGAAAGAAATTCCTAACTGGGTAATAAATAGGATTTATTTAGGATTCTATAAGCTTCAGTTTGAGGCACACTTGTGTTGGAGTAGTTCCTTCATACATATTTATAATTTTCTTCCTGTTATAAATTATTGTATATCAAATTGTGTAGTTTGAAATGTGAATTTTCTGTTCTGGAATATAATTCTTTGTATTCCAACAAGTACAATCTGAAATAGGTTTATATTTAGGAATAGATTTTTTATTTTATATTCTAAAATGTGCAATTCAAAATACAAACAATTTATGGGGTGCAAGTTTAAATTATAGAAGTGCAGAAAGAAATGGCCTTGAGATGGTAACCACATTGGACGTAATAATATCAACCTTCTTAGTTGAAAACCCGTTTTCGTGAACTTGGGCCTAAACTAGATACGCATATAAAGTTGTACCCTGGAGAAGAGAATAATAGGAGGGGTTCTCCCTGCACCCTAAAGGATTCTCCGGTACCCCAAAAATGACCATTTTCTTCTCAGTAGTGGGACCCACATTCCAACTTCTTATCTCACTTCACTCACTATTCACTCACCTTCCTAAATCACTCATCACTCACTTCACTCACCTAATTCAACACAAAACACTCACGATTTTACATTTTTCTTACTCACGCTCATGGTGCACACAAAATTTCACTCACCACGAACACATCAAATTACACTCACACCTAAAACTTTTCACGTATACACACACATGCATGGTGCACACACTGGTTTTTTTAATTTTTTTTCCAGAAACGAAATTCGTGATTCATTTCACAAAAATATAAAAATATGAAACGAATCTTGAAATCCGTTTCATAAATTTTCATATTTTTTGTATGAAACGGCTTTTGGGATCCGTTTCATACTTTTCTAAAACGGATTACGAATTTCATTTCACAAATTTAAATTTTTTGTCAAGAAATGGAATTCGTGATCCGTTTCGAAAAAGTATGAAACGGATCACAAAATTCGTTTCATAAATTTTCATATCTTTTTTAATGAAACGGCTTTTGGATCCGTTTCATACTTTTTCACATTTTTTTCTTAAATGAATTTCAAGAGTGAAAACCTGGCAGACTTAATCTCCAAGAGTGACAACCTGGTTGGAACTTTACTCCTCTCAAATCCACAACTTCGCCTTTGCTCTATATTCTTCCTAACAACGCCTTTCTTCCTTGCCAAGAAAACACACACCATAATCATCGCCGACAAAACCGACAGCACAAACGCCGTCGCAGCAGAGGTGGGTGGTTCTCCGGCAAGGTAAAAACCTCAATGGTGGTCAGGCTTGTGGTGGATGACACGGTGTTTGGTGTTGAGAGAGAAGTTAGATTGGTGGAGAGGGTGGTGGTGGTGGCGAGCTTGGGTGGGTTGTGGTGGTGGAGGTTCAGGGACGATGTGGAGAGTTTGGTAGTAATGGTGAGAGTGAGTGACTTTGTTGGGTGGTGGCTCTACTATCTCACTCTCAGCATTGGGTCCAGGAGGCTTAGAGTTGTGAAGTGTGAGTTCTGAAGTTAGTTTAGAAAATGAAATGAAGGTCTTTCCCTTCATTGGGTTTCTGTTCCTCGTGGCACTGTTTCTCAGCTCGGTTTCAGCTTTTTCTCCAACTGGGTCGATTCGGCATCGCGTCAAGTTTATCACAGACCCCTGAACCTAATGCTTCTTTGGCCTTACTCTTATGTCAACTGTGTGCAGATTTTGAAACCAAATTTATGACCTTCTGATGACGAAGAGAAGGAGCTAGCAAATATAATTAAGTTTATAACATAAACTCGTTTCAAGAAGTGTGTACATCGGTGGCAAAGTGTAATTTATTTTATTTTATTTAATTGAAATGTTAAGTTTTCTTAATGAAATAAATATATAATTTAGTTATTTATCTAGACACAACATAAGTTTTCATCTTCTAACCTACTATCCACAATTTAATAAAAAAAAATCCTCAATGGAAAGGAATAGTTTATAATATAAGTATCATTGAGTTAAAATTACATAGTGTTTTTTTTCAGACCTTCCACATTTGAAATAATTTTAAGTAGAATTAAATAAAGTTAATAAAGACATAAAACACTCTCTAACACTTTGTTTAAGTATAAAAGAAATAGATGTGAGTGGTTGATACAAAAGAAATATAAACAAGGGAACTATTATTTTGTAATCCAATAAATTTTTATACATACTTTATATCTATCATTTTTTTTTCCCTTTTTACAGATATAAAAGTTTTTTTTTAATGACTAAAATATGTGTTATGTAAAGAAAAACATTTTTTATATAATAATTGTGAAGAATGAAAGGTTACATAGTCAAAAGCTAACAGAAATAGCCTCTGTCTAAGAAGATTGCGAAAGTAAGGGACATGAAAGTGGTCAAACTGTAGCCATGCACACCCTTTTATTTGCTGTTGTCCGATGCAAACACAATAATTAATAATTACATTTGCTTCTTGTTGATTAAGATTGAAGTTGATGTGAGTTTTAGCATGCAGAGAATGGGCCTAAGAGATGTAGTGGTAGTGGTGAATAACACTGTATTGTTATCTTATTTTGACTAAAAAAACATCGTTATATTCAAAATTGAATTTAAAAGAAACAGGTTAAGAAGCATTCAATATGCTAATAGTATGTTTTAAATTAATTCCGTTTATAAATATTGATTATTTTCACATTTGTTGTTTAATAAATGATTTCTACTCTTTTCTTCCTTAATCTCTAATGATATTTATGTTGTGTTTAAGAAGAAAAAGGTAGTAGGTAGTTGAGGTTAAAATAAAACCTTATTTTGTGGTTCATGGAGGCAGAAGACCAAAAAGTTACAAAATCTGTGAATTCAAATCCAGCACTGTGAATCCTCATTCTCCTCTCTCTTCTCCTTCCTCTTCCGAATCACTCTCATCACATGCCTCTCAACCTCCCCAACAGCTTTTCTAAGCAATCCTTCAGATCTAGCACCAAGCCATCTCCTCACCCTCCAGATCATGAACAAAGTTGCTGCCCCACGCCTTGCAGACACCTCTGCATCCACATCAAAAGCCCTTGCGAGGGAACAAGTAGGGAAAGAAGGGTCCAAGCAGCACCTATTAGTCCCCAGTGTGAACTTGCAGATCACATTGAGGGGACGCGCTTCGTCGCGAGTTCACATAGAGAAAGAGAAAGAAGTGGATGTCGACAATTTTATGTTTCAGAAAAAAACAAAAAATAATAACGAAACGGACGTCCGTTTTACAAATCTCTTAAACAGATTTTATCATCAATTTTAAAAAATAAATTAACGAAATGGAAGTCGACATCCATTTTAGAATTTCTTGAAACAGATTTTGAAATCCGTTTCAAAATAACCAAAAAACAAATACAAAATGTTGTTGACTTCTGCAACATATGTTCTGAAAGCATTGTGGAAGAAACAGAGGGAAAACGAAACGTGTACAAATGTTTGGGGTGCAGTAGAGATAAAAAGAAACAAAAAATGAAAGCATCTTTGGCCATATTAAATACCATTTACCGCTCTTTCATCCTCTTGTCAAATAAAAATTATTAAGGTCAAAATGGTAAATTGTTGGAAGTACAGACAGTGAGAAGCTCCCTAGCACACGCCGTTGCAATTTCACAGAGGAAGCCCTCTTGGGATGTCAAATACATCGGGCCAATATACCGAAAAAAGGGCTTTTCTTATTGCACTCCCAATTTTTCTTCCTGCACCTCCATTTTGCTAGGTCAAGTTTCCTTGGAAGTTGGCCCAAACCTACGAACCTATATTAGCTTATCCTAATCATCTAACAATTTTTTATACAAAAAAATTATGAAAGACAAAAACAAACATAACCATGTTCCAAACATGTGAAGAAAGCACTTTTAAATTTTCAACTATGTTATTATTTAAGTTGGACTTCTTTCAATTTTTTTGTTGTAATGTCTCACAAATTTTGCTAAGGATTTGTACAGGGTCCAATATATTAGAATATGATATACAAATTATTTTATTATATTGTAATTAATGGTTTGCTATATTCGTAAGATTTAATATTTTATCTACGTATATCTTAGTTTGACAATGTAAAGTATATCTTTTTAACTGTAAAGTAGAGAGATATTATCATGCCTCATAGCAACTTTTATTATAAATAAAGTCTTCATCCTGATACAAAATAGTCTTGTTATGTTAATTATTTAGATTAAATTACATTACTTTTATATTTGACGTGTATGTGAGAAATGTAAAAAATAAATAAAAAATGTTTACATTGGTCCATGATGTAAACACTAAAAGGAATCAAGGCTAAGAAAGAAATAGTCGAATTGGTCCTTTCAAAAATTTTATTCAGTTTAAAATCTATGAAAACTCTTTTCTTAGAATAAATTGACTAAGAGATTTAAACATACACCATTGCATTTTTACAAAACAAAAATACGAAATTGACAAATTAAAAGTCTGACAATAAATTTTAATATTTTTATACGACAATTATATATCATATTTAAGTGATTTGATATTAAAGATCATACAAGAATCTAACACAGATTTGTTAATTGATTATACAATTACAACATATTTATTATGATAGATGTAACTTATTATTTTTTTTTTAAGAAATCAACTAGAACTTTAAATTTGCAGAAAAAAAAAAAACCAGTGCACACGAGTTTTATATTGGTTCACTCTAAAAGAGTTACATCCAATTAGTCAAGACAACACGACCTTGACTTTTCACTATTCAAAGAGATTACAATATCCTTACAAATAATTTCTTGAAAAAGAAAATACATCCAATACAACTTTCTTGAGTCACACAATAAACAAACACATCAAAGCAATTGTCAATCCATTGAAAGTAATTGTCAATAGATTGATTTCACTTAAGTAAGTAAAATAAATTGATTGGTTGTTATTTCAGCCGATTTGATATGTTGTTGCACACACCATTTAGTATGTTAAACATATTTTTAACATATTAAATAACTTTAAGACACACACTAAGCTACCAGACTTTTATTCTAAGCAAGGATGACACATAAGTCTTCAAGCTTCAAGCTTCAACGATTCATCAAATCTTCAATCTTCAAATTCTTTATGAAATACATGATACAAAAATAATCAACATAAAAACATGTTGAGGTGGAAAAAAATTACTTTGTAGCATGAGGAACTTCTCAACACAAAACAACAATGAGAAAATAGAGAGACATTCTGAACATGTAACAACAATGGAGCAACATGGAAGGCAACTCAATGTAGCTTTGGAGTAGGAGCAAGAGCGATCGAGTGCAATAACTAGCACAACTAGGTGGGCATGCACAATGCAAGTAGCACAATGCATGAGGGAGAGTGATAGAGATCGTCAAGCTGATAACGAGCTAAGGGGCAGACACAATAATCACAACATTAATCATGAACAAAACATGAAGAAGTGGTTACAGAAGAAGAAGTGTGGTGAATGCTAGGTTTTTCAAAAAAAAGAAAGTTTACTTTTTATGTTGGTTCTCCATGATTGATGTAAAATATCATTTTTATGTTGGGTGCAACAATGTTCGACATAAAAGTTACTATGTTGAAATTGTGACTTAAATAGGACTTTTTGCACTATTGTCACCACCATTAGTCACACCATTTTTGTCTTTGTTGTTTGTTACCACTACCACAATCATTATCATAGAAATCATTATTATTCTTAATTCTACTCACACTATTATTATCATTATCATCATCTTTTTATTACTATGTTGTAAAATCAAACTTTCCTTGAAAAACTTAAGTAATTACATTGTGTTAGAGGAAAGTCTAACATGCTATGATTTTGATTAAATGCTAAAAATAACCAACTATAAAATATAATCACATTCTATTTAAAAAATGATGTGTTAAATGATCAGCGACGGAGCATCATGGTAGCGGGGAAGGGCCATGGCCCCCCAAATGTTTTTATTTTTTATTTTTAAATTATATACATATATTTTAAATTTTATAAATTATAGATTGTATATTTTAAAAATTGATAGAAATTAAATTGTATCTTTTTATTTATTTTATAAAATACAACATTTAATGTTAATAAGTAATAAAAACATAAAATCAAATATGATAAAAAATAAAAATATTTAGATTTAATTACTCTTTTGGTCTATGTTTTCGTCTAAAAATATCAAATTGTGACTAAAAAATTATAACTAAATTGAGACTCATCTTTGGAAATAGTAACTAAAAGAGTAATTAAACTAAATATTTATTAAGATTTTTTTTTCTATCATTACCTTTTTAATTTTTCACAAAATTGTACTCATATCTCATTCTCATATGTTTTTTTTTTAAGAAAAAAAATAAAGTTAGACACATACTCATTATTTTTGCTCTCATTTCTCATTTATTTCCTTTATCGAAGAAAAAAAGATGTAACTCTCTCTTAAATTTGGATTCTCTGTTGGATTTTTTGGTGTTGTTTCTCTATCGTGTCTCCATAATACACTGATTTCCACTAATTTTGATATTTTAAAATATATTAAAAAAATATTTAAAATGACAACACAGTGTATTTTTAATGCTCAGCAGAGAACAACACCAAAAAAACCGGTAGAAAATCTGGACTCCTCTCTCTTACCTTACTTGATGATGAAATATTAGTTCAATAGTTATTAAAATTATTTTTTATCTCATGAGCCTTTTGTATACTTATTTTTATGATTATAAAAGCAAAAAATAATGTATTATGTATTTTTTACCGTCAATTTTGTTAGAATTATGGTGCTTGATTTAGTCTCACATCGCTTAGAATAGTGAGATGTGGTTCTCTATTTTACTATATAAGAGACTCTATGTAAAGCTTTAAAATACACCAGAAATACAAATACTTCCTAGTGTAGTCGTGGACGTAGGCATACACATTGTACGCCGAACCACATTAAATTCTTTGTGTCTATTTTTCTCTCCTTTATTCTTTCCTTTATTGCCTTGTTCCTAACAATTGGTATCAGAGCCGATGGTTAATATCGACTCAGACGAGTGCAGTATGGTCCTATAAATGATGGAGATTTGATTTTGTTGAAGATTCCAAGTGCAGAGAATCCAGCTGATATGTTGACCAAGACTGTCACAACAACTAAGTTGAGGCTTTGCATTGCCTCAACTGGCCTTCGAGAAAATTGATGATGAAGGCACTACACTAGGTGGTAATGTAAATCAAACCCCAAGTGGGAGAATTGTTAGAATTATGGTGCTTGATTTAGTCCCACATCGCTTAGAATAGTGAGATGTGATTCTCTATTTTACTATATAAGAGACTCTATGTAAAGCTTTAAGATACACCAGAAATACAAATACTTCCTAGTGTAGTCGTGGACATAGGCATACACATTGTACGCCGAACCACGTTAAATTTTTCTGTGTCTATTTTTCTTTCCTTTATTCTTTCCTTTATTGCCTTGTTCCTAACAGATTTTTAATTGTGAATTGATTATAATATATTTTTCTTCTAATAATTATGTCTCTCAATCTTTTACTAAATTATGATAAAAAAATTTAATATATTTAAAAAAAGTATATCGATAAACAATAACATAATAAATTCATTTTGTAAACGTGATAAAAGAAAAGTTATACATAAAGATGAAAATAAGATAAATTATACTTTTTCTTATCCTTCTTCAAATCTTTCAAAGCATTTAAAACATTATACTAATGATCCAAACTAAGGATCCAATTATTTTATAGAAGAGTCATTCTTTAAAGCGTTATACTAATGATTCAATCAAATTATCAAAGAATTATATTATTCTGGCCTCTCCAAAACTCTTGGTCAAGATCCGTCATTGTAAATGATAATGTTAACTTTTACCATTATTATTAGTTACTTTACATTAACAAAATAAATTATTCTTTAACTTTTAACTTATTTAATCTTCATTTTGATCTTTCTTTTTTAGTAGTTGAAAATTGGTTACTCTAATCTAAATATACACTAATTCCCATGATATTTTTGTCTAACAATTGACAATAAATATGTAGGTAAAGTGACTTAAGATTGGAATCCAAAGAAGTGTAAATAAAAGGTCAAAATTGGAAGTTCTGAATCATCACCTACATTGTATGCCACTTGAATCAAGCTTAGCGCCAACAAGGTGTTAAGAATCCAAGTGTGAGTCTAAGTCCCACATTGACCAGAAATGAGAAAGTAGAGCACTATATAAGAATCAAGACCCATAAACCCATTGCCTTAAGGTTTTGGGTTGAGAGTGGTGTCAGTGTCTTATGTGGTTAGGCTCAGATCTCATTGGTGTTGTTCTCCC
>Ga0209589_1004108_pt1 | contig 25329 bp, 11 predicted proteins | sample CowpeawhiteBW_FD_187525 | JGI IMG/M metagenome (GOLD analysis project Ga0209589, IMG submission 187525) | Root nodule microbial communities of legume samples collected from California USA - Cow pea white BW (SPAdes) (version 2) | ecosystem: Host-associated > Plants > Roots > Nodule | place: USA...
AGACACAATGCTCTTAAATTGAGACTCAATCCTTTCACAAAATTAATCAAAACACTCCAAACAATTTCAATCTCAATCCAAATTAACACTCACAATAACTAAAATTTAAAATTAACATACACAAAAATAGAAAATCAAACAAAAACGCGTTGGAAATTTACCTTAAAACAAACCGCGGCGCGACAATTGCGGCAAAAGAACGAAAATGTTCGCATGGTGGTGTTGGACGCTGGAACACTTGCAGAGAGACAGAGAGAGGGACGACTGGCCGGAGCAGCGTGGCCGGACGCAAGACGAGACGGCGGCAGGGGGCTCGCGTGGTGGTGGACGGATGCGAGACGAGACGCGGCAGGGGGCTCGCGTGGTGGTGGCCGGACGCGAGACAAGACGGCGGAGGCAGGAGGCTCGCATGGTGGTCTCACCGGAAGTTGCGGAGAGAAGAGGAGACAACGACGACGGTAGTGCAACGGTGGCAATGGCAGCACGAGAGGCGGTGGCAATGGCAGCACGAAGCTCGCGTTGTTGGAGTGGCCGGAACTTGTAGAGAGTGGCCGGAATTTGCAGAGAGAAATGGAGGAGCAGCTTGCGCGCGCGAGGAAGAAAGGGGTTCTATTTTTGAGCCCTAATTAAACCATATGGCCTCGGTTCAATTTAGAACCGAGGCATATAACCCCTATTTGGCCCCGGTTCCCTAACACCCGAGGCATATAACCCCTTTGGCACCGGCTTTTCCCCAACCGAAGCCTATAGGTCCCAACATCAATGGCATTTTTGAAATTTCTGGCAACCTTTTTGGCTTCGGGCCTCCTTAACCGAGGCCTATAACTGCTTTTGGCACCGGTTTTTTTTGAACCGATGCCTATAACTGCTTTTGGCACCGGTTTTTGTGTGAATCGAGGCCTATAAGTTGCCTTTAATTTCAAAATTATCACCGCACCGTTATATGCTTCGGTTCCTCGCCAACCGAGACCTATAAGGCGAGGTAAAAACGCAATTATGCACTAGTGATTATTAGTTTCTAGCGTCTCGTTCATCTTGTTTATTGTCACTCATGGATCATAATGCAATTAGCAATGAAATTAAATCATTCAAACCATCACTCCTACCATCTAACTATCCCGTTGAACCAAAGTTATGTACACAAAACAATAGATTTAACAAGATGTCACAGAGTTCATAGCGGGTGGTGGCCCTCACCAAGAGGTTTACAAACCTCACAAGGGATAAAGAATTAGATATATATAAAAGTAATTCATTTCGGCTTACACAAGTCGACTTGTAGTTGAGTTTAAAAAAGAGTCAATTTAACTTCTTTTACTTTTTTATAAACCAATTTGTAATTTATACATTTGACTCGACCTATCACAAATTGATGGATTAAGTTGATTGATTCACTTGAGAATATTTTATTTTTACTTTATATATTTAATGTAATACAATGAATATGAATTGATTGAACTCATCTATTTATATATAGCAGTGTAATTAAAGTGTTTACCTATTTCACATATATTATTATAAATATAGTAGTTAAAAATTAAAATGTCAACCTAGATAATTAGACAAACAAATAAATTAAGCATTCAAGCTATTAATATATTATTAAACAATATTTTAATATGTAAGAATATCATATTGTCAACTTACATAATTAGAAATAATAAATAATTCTAATAAAAGAGATATAAAAGGTTGTTAGTGGTGGATTATGGATTAATCTACTTTAAATCTGACTCATACCTATTTAATTTAGAAGTGAAGTGAACTAGTTTGAGTTACATTTAAAATGTTAATTTTTTTTCAACTCGGCTCGAATATATTTAATCTACATGGTAAATTAGTTGGATTGAGTTTGACCTACACTTAAGAAAAAAAAAACTACTTTTCTTCTAACCCAATCTAGCTTAAACTCGTGATGAAATGGGTTGGTTTGAACTTTGAAACTCATTTTAACATCTTTGAAAGGAACAAAGACACAAACTCATGTAACAAGACAAAAAGAAACTTACAGAGATTATTACAAAAAATCACAATAAATAAACGATGTTAATGATAACTAAATTCACATTTTTTTCTTAATTATAAATCATAACTATGCATCTTTATACATTAATGTAGTATGTGCATTGTAAAAATATGTTTTTATACTCGTGAAAAAGAGAACTATAATAAGGATAAAAGGGTATCATGATCATCTAGAAGCTAGTTTCCTTAGGGAAATTAAAATCAAACCACTTACATAAAAACCTACGTCATAGGTAACAAGGCTACATATAAAGGAGACACATTGCTTTATTACATAGCAAAAGTATACCTTGAAGCATGTTTTGTCAAGAATATTAAAGGTCAAACCAATTTTTAAAAAGTATGCAGGTTTAGATATACATCGCATCATTGTGTTGCTATGTACAATAATATTATTTCAATTTCATTACAATAAAAACAATTGTACAACTATACATTCACATGACAATATGACAATGTCAACATCATTATTTATATTTATTAGATGATATTATTATTGTTGTCAATATCAAAACTTTTTTAGAGGTCATATCACACTCGTGTTCTTTTAATTTCTAGAATAATTATTAGCCCCAAAATTTGTTTACTTTTTTAAAATGTGTTTCGTGTGTATCAAAAGAGAAATATTTAGTAGAAAAATATTTTTGAAATAATATATATATATATATATATATATAATATAATATAAAACATGACACTATCAACATTATTATATGTCCCATCTTTTTTTATTTTTTTTTAAGTATGTTTATGTTTGTACGCATTAAAAAGGCATATTAATATAAATTTGTCTTAATGAGAGTGAAAAATAAAACTACAGTATGAAAAAGGTAAATATGAATCACATGATTACATACATATACATGGATGAAGAAAATACAATGTGATTATTTAAAAGCTACATTTTTAACTAAACTTACTATATTTGAGTGTTTGTAACATAAGATATACTAACGAATGATCGTTATAAAAAAAATTGTATTACCATTGGATATTTATGCACACAAATTAATCGGTGAATAACTTAATTACCCACAAATTATATCCCTTAACATGGTTAGGTAGCATAAGGAACCTTGTTTTAGTATTATTGATAGGAAATAAGTAAGAAAAGAAGTGAAAGTATATGTGGATAATGGTACATGATGGTGAGTGTGACAATTAGTGGGGTAAGTATGCTAAGGTATTCAATTTACCAAAACCCTAATACATAATGATGTTTATTTTTCTTTTTATAAAATATCATGTATCTATGAATAAATAATAGGAGGAACTCAAGAGAAAATTTTCTCAAGTCACATTTGAAGTTGCATTTCTTGCTAGAGAATTATAATCATTTTCCTTAAACTTAAACTTAGTAGAGAAGAAAAGAATTAGGATTCAAACTTGGATTATGGCTATATAAGTGGCAAGATAAGATGTCAAATTTATAAAGTTAGTCTCATTCATGATGACCGGTATGAGATAACTTCAACAACAAATGCATCAAAGTTCAAGTCAATCTCATAATCAAAAAGATATTGTTAAGCTAATTAAAGATATTTATAATTATAGAAAGGATAATGAGAGACTAAGTCAACAATTACAATGACTTGTTAATATCATTTTTTAATATCATCTTTCTTTCCCTTCCGCTCGATGTACAAAACATATTTTAAGAATAAAAACAAAAGAAAGAACAATAAAAAGACTCGTTACTGAAACCAACCTTAAAATTTAGATTATTCAAATTTCTATTGTTAAATCATTTTGTTGAGAATTACCCTAAATTGTTTTCATTTACTTTTTTTTCTTTATTATAGATAGACTTGTCAATTTGTCTAGGATTTGTCCTTAATCTACATGGATTAGGACAAAAAAGTCCACAATGTTAGAAAGTCCACATAAAAAAAAACCCTAAAATACCAAAATTACAACAAAAAGCCCCATAGGTCAAGTTGAACCCATGGGTCATTTCTTAATAATTTACTTTTTTAAAAATGAAAATGCAAAAAAAAATACTTAAGAAAAATCTTGATACACATAAAAAATATTTACTCAATCCAAATTCAAACTTAATATGAGTAAAAATAGGTCAAACTCTTAGGTCAAGTTAGTCAGATTGACACCATCTAAAGTTAGTCAGCATGGGCTTAAGTCAAGCTTAAATGAATCAAGTTTAAGTCAGGCCAAGATAAGCCAAGATGGTTGAGCCTATGTTATCAGTCCCACCTCATATCAATTATATTTGTCCCACCTCAAGTCGAGTTTAGTCGGACCTACCTTTGGTTGAATTGAGTCAAACCAACCTTTGACCAAGTCCATTTGGACCCACACAGAGTTGAGTTGAGTCAAGTCAACATTGTGCCAAGTCGAGTAGACTCGCATTAAGTCGATGTTGTTCCAATTCAAATAATGTCATAGTAATTTAGGATGAGATAGGAGTGACCCATGTCAAATCCACGTGACAAAAAATATCAAGTCAAGTCAAATTCAAGTTGGATCAAGTCGGTCCAATCAAACAAATTGGATTAAACCCTAACCTTCCTATTAAGTTGCAACTAGTAAAAATTAAATAAGAATCAACTTATAATTAATGTAAACTATTTGAAGATACAATTTACAATTTAAAATGTTTTAAAGACACGTATTATCATGGAGTTAATTTTAACCCTAATCTTAAGTGAAATTTTTAGAAGTTGAGAATTTTTAGCTTACTTAATTAGTGAGCCTATATAAGAGATGCACTACAAAAAATGATGTAAATTGTGACAGTTATTTTCGTAAAATGTGACAGTTTTAACCGCCACAATTTACGTTTTGACAGTTTTGAAAACTGTCGTAATTCGTGCTGTCACAAAGTATAATGTGGCAGTTTCAAGCGAACCGCCGCAACAACTGCCACTTTTTACATTGTATAAAGTGGTAGTTTCCTGAAGTAAATTGTGGCAGTTAAAACTACCGTAAGTTTTTAAATAAAATTAAATATGCTAAAAATAATGACACTTAAAAACGCCACAATTCACATTATGTTACGATGTTTATAACCATCACTATTATCACTTTTGATTTGAATATTTTATTGTTTATTATTATTCATGTATATTTATAATTTTATAATTCAATAAAATTTATTTTTACTAATGAAAATTTAAAATTTATAAAAGAATATACTACAAAAAATTAACAAACATAATATTTTATTAAATATAAAAAATTTATAGTAAGTACCATGTTCAAGTATAAAAAAAAAATCATTACAAATTTATAATGGAATTCTATAACTTAAGTTTTTATCATAATCATAAAATGTTTTTATACTAAAGCTCAAATATAGTTGATGTTCATTTGGTCTAGTGTGACCAAGAAAGTTTATCTGTCAATCCTTTTTGCTAAAGAATGCACATGACTCTTGGCTTGATCATATGATTTGTCAATATTGTCTCCATCGTCAATTGAACTAGTATTTGAACCATTCCACGATCCTTCCTTTTGAACCTCTTTATGTTCAAAATCTCCAAGATTAGAGTATAGGTGTTTGCCTTTTAGCTCCCTGCGTAGTTGAACCTATTTTGCCTTTTGCACAAATAATCTACATGAAATCAGAATAAGTGAGCTAGTGTGTACTTAAAGTCTAACATTTCAACTTCACCCTCAAAAAGTTAAAACTTTTACACCTTTTAAAGTCATAAGACAAGTTTGTTCTTGTTAATAAAAACCTTAGCCTTAATTATTTTCTTAAACATGTAACCCAAGTGGAATTTTGTTTCGATTTCAATAGAAATCAACAAATTATAAGAATTGTCACCACAAAGGTGAAAACTAATGTTATAAAACCTAATAATAGTTTTAACAAAGTAGAAGAATCTTTTGAAAAGGAAAATCCACATGCAGTAATTCAAATTCAAATTCTACTATTGGTTTAACATATACAGTAATTCAACATGATCTGTAATCAATTAAAGTTCACAATATGAATAAATAAACATCAAATAATTTATGCATTGATAATATAACGAGCTTTTACATTATCATGCTGTAAAAGAATTTCATAAGATAAGTTTATGGTCTTGCATAAGCAAATTACTCATAAGACATCCCTGTCACCATTTCTAAGAGATTGACAAAGTGAAATCATTTACACTTTCCATACAAAAAAAAATATATTTTAACTTATAATGAAAGGGGACAAGACAAAAACCAACCTCATTTGGTACCATCAGGTGAAAGATGTGGAACATGGCAATAAACTCTAGGACATGCTGTGAAGATATCAGATTCATCATTCAAAAAAGAGAAGTTTCCTGCCTTTACAATGTGCCTTCCAAAGTAAGATGAGTGTTGCCATGATATTTATGAACAGAGTTAGACCATGTCAGAGCAAGTAGAGACCAAAACAATCACGAAACTTAACTAATACAGATGGATAAAAAAATTCAGATTGTTTTAATTAGAAAAGAAAGACCCATTTTCATGAACATTACATCATAGATCAATCAATCACCTAGAAAAAGAAAAACCAAAATGATTGATGATATTAACTCGCCCTAAGGTTCAATTCTCTCGAAGTTAGTAACTTGACAAACAAATCCAACCACGAAAACTAGTTCATCATACCATATGCCATCTAAATAAGAGGACGTTATCGTGCTCAAAATTTTTCACATATAGAACAAATTACAAATCAACTTACATGGTGAGTTTATTAACTTTTTCACTACTTATAGTCATAAATTTCCCATCTGTTAGAAAGTGCCAAATTAAAGACATGATATAGACAAAAAGAATTCACAACAAATTTAAGGTCTAAATGGTTGAAGAGGAAAGAAAAACCAGTGTGAAAAATTGAGAATAGTATTGTACCTCCCTCTCCACCATATCAAGTTTTAAGCATCCTTCCTAGTCACACCACAGTCCATTAATGCAGCAGATACAACAACATATGTTAGAACCCAATACCAAACATCCTAAAAATCCACACACGTTCCCAAATTTCTAACCTAATTTATAAGCCATTTTCCCTAATTTATAACAAAAAGTAGAAAAAAAACCCTTACAAGCGAAATGAAGAAAGGTTGAAACACCCATACCTTTTCTTGATCGATATGTGTTCAGTGCAAATGCCCTACAACACGAGACTGAGACCAAGATATTAAGACTCAAAACACTCAAAGAAAATTATGTTAAACTTTCTCCAGCCAAATCAAAATGCTCGATAAAACCCTAAATCAATTTTTTTTCTTAAACTTACTAATCACTAGACAAATGGGTGCAAAAAGTGAAGCAAGAGTGAAGTGACCGAATATTCGAGCTTGAAAGGTTCGAGAACTTGAAACGTCGAGGCACTTTAAACATTGGGACACTTGAAATGTCGGGGAAGAGAAGTCAAAATGTTGGGAGGAGAAGTTGAAATGTTGAAATAAATGAGAAGCGAGAGATAAGATTGGGAAGGAGAAATCAAAATAAAGGATCGTGAAAGTGAAATGCAAAGTTGAGAATAAGGGAAAAAAATCCGGAAAAAAACTGAGAGGGAAAATTTTCAAACGTAAGAGGAAATTTGAACCCGAGAAAATTTTAGTATTTAGATTTATTAAAATATGTCGGTTAAAATGTTGTATTTTACATGTAAAATATGGCGGTTTAAAAAGTGGCGGTTAAAATCATCATATTTTACATGTAAATTGTGGTAGTTAAAAAATCGTCGTATTATATTATAAAATGTGGCGATTTTTAACAACCGTCATAATAAAATCGTTACAATTTACATGATTTTTTATAGTGATGTATTTAGAAGTAGTTTGAGACTAATGTTGATATAACTGATCGTATATATCGATGATTTTGAATTTAATTAACAATACACACGCAGTTTTTTTATTTAAATAAGTGTTTGAATCTAATATTAAACATTTGAGATTAAATATACGATGTCAAATGAATTGTATTTCACATTTGAAATATTCAATTATACAAGTATAATCTATACAAGTATAATCTTGCGTTACTTATATATTGAACAAGTTCTCATACTATCCACAAAGATATGCTTAGGCATGTTGGTAATTTATTCGAAAAATTTGCAATGTATTGGTTCCTAAGAAAGCTATCGCGAACCTAATTTGTACATAAATTACCGACGGATTTATTCAAAAGTAAATTAAAAAAGCATATGGAATAATTTTTTTCTGTCATTTCGACTATAAATTTTATTTTATTTTAAACATAAATAGACTTTCTTATTTGATATTATACTTATTATTTTGTAGTTCTTATAAAAATTCTACTTTACTCTAACATAGTTGTCAAGCGTTTTATTTCAATAGTTTTTAATTAATAATTGTTGTAAGAAATATTAATTACAAAACATTTAAAACTAAAAAGACAAAATAATTGAATCGGATAAAATATTAAACTATTATTGTTACACAATCCAAAATTTATTTACACCTTACTTTTCTATGATAGAAGAACTTTATATAAATCTATTATATAGTAAGTTGTTTTAATAAAAATTTATTATATTAAAAATTGATAGAATAATACAAAATTATTAAAATATAAATAAAACCTAAAACTTATTTAAGTCCATAGTACATGACTTTTTAAAATTGTAACTACCCCGATAATTTTCCATCATCTCTGTTTAGCCCCCGACCTAACTGTGTCAAGACCCAACTCATTCCCTTTTCTCAATAAATTAGATTTTTTTTTTTAACTGGACCAAACTCTATGTAAACCATTTTAGTCATTTTAATAAACTTAGGGAAAAAGAAACTAAAAATAATTTTAGATTAAAAATTAAAAACACATTTAATTATTCTAACAATTTAAGTCACATTGACAAAAACTAATTTTAGCTTTATATATATATATATATATATATATATATTATTTATAATTTATATATATTTTTATATATTTTATTTAATTTTAAGTATAATTATTATTTTATAAAATAAAATAATATATAAAATATATTTAATTATGTTTTAAATCTTTGATAAATTATAAAATTTTAAATTAATAAAATGACATATAATAAATATAACTTGACAATATAACAATCACGTAAGTCACTTATCGGTCCTATCACTTGATTAATAGAAAAATATTAAAAACATGACTTTAATAAAAAAATTAAATTTATTGAATATTTATTAGATCACAAAAATTTATCATAAACTCAAATATTTTCAAATTTATCAGAAAAATAAATAATTAAACCTATCAAATAATATTTTGACTTTATATTAATCATTCATTTAGAGGATAGACACCTATGACAAAAGTATCCAGTCAATTTAGACCATAAACTTTTGGGGTATTATTTCCTGCACCCCATACTTTTTTGCTACCTTCCATCACTTATTTTATCACTTCCGGAATTCTGGGGAACATAATAAACCCTTCCAGAAATTTTACCCTTCCGGAATTTTTTTTCCGACAATCAACCACTGCCCCTCTTACGCCGGGAAGTGTTTGATAGGGTGGGAGGAAATTTGAAGGGGTGCAGCAAGTTTTAGCCCAATTTTTCCACAGACTCTTCAAACCAAGCCCACCACAATGGACTTTTCACATCACAACATTCAACGGCAATCTCAAATTCAAAATTTTATAATAGATACAATTTCAGAAACAAATATCATCAGTTACAATCACCTTCAAGTCTTTTAAGTTTAATAAATAATGGTTAAAAGAAAAAGAATAATTTGTAAGAACCTGAAAAAAAGATGAGAAAAATTGTTAGAGAAAAAGCTGAGATTACAAGAATGATAGCATTTAGTGAACTTATACTATATGACAAGATTTTCCTTATCAATAGTAAGTCCTTTCTATGACGCCATCTCTTGTACCGTTCAAGGATTATATAATTTTATTCTATTTTTTAAGATGGCCAAAATTACACATGCAAATCGACGTCATATTTATGTCTGTTGTTGAGAAGACATTTCCACCACACAAAATCACTCAAACTAGAAACAAAAAAGCAAATAGTCACAGAGCCAAAGAGTACATTTATAATGTGATAATGAGAATGCTTAATTGGAAGGAATTGAAGAAGCAGCTAGAAGACCAAAACGGGAAATAATGAACAGTCAATAAGATACATGAATTCCATTGCAAGTGTGCAGTTATGAAGTTCAAAACATCAATCTAAGATATAGCTTATGTGTGGCATATTCATTTATTGTCTCATCACTTTGTAATACTGATATTAGGTACTTAAACTTAGAAACCTAAGATATAGCTTTAGGATATGACTAAAATTACCTAGAAAAGTGCCCTATCTTTTCCCATTCAATTATCATTGCCTTCATTTAGAAATTTCAATTAATATTCATAACACCAACCAACCCACCCAATCAATCCAGACTCACATCTTATTCCAAATCCAACATCAAGCCATTCAGCACTCAGACCCAAATTAGAAGTATTGGTGAACTGATTTTGGAATGTACATAATGGTACAAAGGATATGCCTCAACAGTACCCGAAAATGTTATTTCTCCGAAAAAGAGCACTCATTCCTCTCTGTCTCACTAGCCCCATTTCCAAAGTGTCTTAGCAAATTCTGCGGAAATAACCATGTGTGAAGCTCTCCATGTGACAAATCCCACCCCCAAACCATTCTATCTAGTTTGACACGGGAACTAGGAGTAGCAATAGCGACAATGACGCAGGTAGAGGAGACCGGAAACAACAGTTGCATCGATAATAATAATGATGTTACCGCTTCCAATACTTCGGATTTATGGTGATTTGTACTACATACCAATTATCGGTCCCTTAAGTTCTTTGTTGGTCCCTTAAGTTCTTTGTTAAGGGTGTTCAGCTCAGTTTATTCTCTTTGTATCCCGATTAGTGAAATCGGAACATTGACATCTATTATGAGACGACAACTTTCTTTACTCTTAACTAGAAGATTAATATTCATATCGTATCTCGTTACGGTTTTATTTTTAAAAAACGTCTAAATTAGAAAGAGGAATAAATATTTAAACTGTATTTGATCTCGACCATTACACTTGTAGATGACTTAGTAAAACATGATAGTAAAAGATGATGAAGAACAAAGAATAGACTCATTTGTGATTTTTTAATGGAGAGATAATTAAACAAATAACTATTAGTTGTCCATTTCTATACTTTTGACAGCAAAACTATTGATTAAAAAAACTCCCACTGCAGAAAATTAAATGGACTGCATACTATAAAAACTCTACAATTCCTTCAATCCGATAACTTTTTAAGGTTTGGGGTATTAAGCTACCACAAACAGAAGAGTGCTCACAAGAAACACAACATGCATGGAATGAAGTAAACCAATCTAAAATTTACAAAAAAACAGAGAGCAAAGCATATGGGGAGAGAGGAGCAATAAAATTCTTTGCCCTAGAAACCGGCAACAAAATGATAATCACTGCAACAAAACACTTGCATTACTAACATGAAACCTTCTAAGTATTCCCTGGAAGCAACCGAAGACCCTAGAAGGAAACCTAAAATTTACACTTGAAAATTACAATTATTATAAAATAGTGTGACTAACAAATATATTTCAAAAGCGGTAACATGCATTTTTGTTTTGTTAACTTAAAAAATATATTAAATTTTTTTATAAATTTAAAAAATGAGAAACATAATAATATTTTTTTGAAAAATAAATAATTTATAATAGACATGAACATTTTTCTGTTGTAACAATGCCAATATAGGTTTCCTGTGAAAGAAAAAAGATGACTATGAAATGCAATTAAGTTAAAAATAATATTGATCTAACATACGTGGAAAATAATAAAATGTTAATTATTATTGGGGAAAAAATTTAATCGGCAATTTTAATAATTATTTTTATAGTTTTATTTTATCAATATGCGTTACACTACATTAATCCAAAATATTTTGTAGATTCTTTTATTTATCTAGTATTAAATAATATTTATCAATTGAACAAAAGAAGGTATGATCTTAATTTGACAAACAAATTATATGATTTTTTTTTATTTTAACGTAAAATATGCAATTAAATAGATATTTATGATATCATCTCATAAATTTCGCAATAATAAATGCATATTTAATAAAGTTGTTAAAATGTTTATTTCACAAAATTAATCATATAAAGCAATTGAACATATCCACAAATAAATAGAAAGGCTCACAAAAACAAAACTAAAAAATAGGTTTAAATACAATTTTGGTCCCTATTTTCGTCTACTTTCATCAATTTGGTTCTCATTTTTTATAAATGTTTAATAAGATCACAATTTTCGTCAAATTTGTTCAATTTAATAATTTTTTTAACAGCTTTTAAATCATTAATGAATGTGAAAGTGCATGTCACAATGGAAAGTCATTGTTACTGTCATGTGTTAGTCAGTATAGACATGACATGTGTTATATTCAATTCAGTCATTATTTTCAATAACTTTGCTTAATTTAGTCTCAATTTTTGTTAGTTTTGTTCCATTTAATCTCAAATTTGTCTCTCTCCAAATTGAGACCAAATTTAATTTTTACATAAATGTTATACTAGAATTTTTATTAAAATTTATTTTTTATTTAATATTTCTTTCATTATTTTTAAACCAACTCTAACTATATTATTGGAATATAATTATTAGATTTATGTTTCATTTTTACTACATGTAAAAAATAGTGTTAGAGTTGGTTTAAAAATATTGAAGAATTTTTCTTCTAATTTTGAAAATAATGAAGAATATTCCTTCTAATTTTATAAATATTGAAAATTTTTCCATATAAGTTTAAAAATGATGAAGAACTTTTCTTCTAATTGTAAAAATAAATTAGAATCATCCTTCTAATTTTAAATACAATAAATAATTTTCCTAATAATTTTAAAAATAATGAATAATTTTTCCTTATAATTTTAAAAATAACAAAGAATTTTCCTTATAATTTTAAAAATAATAAATAATTTTTCTTCTAATTTTATAAATATTGAAGAATTTTCCTTATAATTTTAAAAATAAGGAAGAACTATTCTTCTAATATTAAAAATAAATTAGAATTATCCTTCTAATTTCAAATACAATAAATTATTTCCTTTCTAATTTTAAAAATAATGAAGATTTTTCCTTCTATTTTTATAAATATTGAAAAATTTTCCTAATAATTTTAAAAATAATGAAGAATTTTCCATCTAATTTTAAAAAACAAATTAGAATTTTCTTTCTTATTTTAAAAATAATGAAAAATTTTCCTTATACTTTTATAAATATTGAAGAATTTTCCTAATAATTTTAAAAATAATGAAGAATTTTTTATATAATTTTAAAAATAAATTATAATTTTTCTTCTAATTTTAAAAATAATCAAGAATTTTTCTTCTAATTTTAAAAATATTGAAGATTTTCCTTCTAATTTTAAAATATTGAAGATTTTCCTTCTAATTTTAAAATATTGAAGATTTTTTTCTTCTAATTTTAAAAAGAGTATATATAATGGAAAAGATAATGGACATTTATTATTATTATTATCATCGTTTTTCTCAACTTAGTCTATGTATAGTTTTTTTCAAGTTAAAATATTTCTTTTCTCAATTTTCATGAAGTTTTTTTAAATAAGTCATAATTTTATTTTTGTGTTCAAATATATCCAAATTTTCATAAATTTTGTTCAATTTGGTCTTTTTTTGCTAACACCATTTTAATCATTAGCGACCATATGTCACTTTGTGATTTTTTTTTAATTTTTTTAATTTTTTTTAATTTTTTTTAAATGTACACGTGTCAACCTAGTAATGTGTCATGTGTCAAAGTTAATGTTTTATATTCAATTTGGTCTCTATATTTGTTATTTTTGTTCAATTTAGTTCTAATTTTATTTAAGATTTACCAATTCTGTCGTTGTCGAAGATGAGACTAAATTTAATTTTTATATAAAAGTTATAATGATGTAAATTTTAATATATTATATAAAACATTTAATAAAAAATGTGAATTTTAATATAAAAATTACATTTAGTTTAAATTTGGGGAGGGAAAAAATTGGTTCATGTTAACAAAGATTGTGACTAAATTGAACAAAACTAACGAATATAGGAACTAAATTAAATATAAAATATTGACTCTTACACGTGACATGTTGTTGGATTGACACGTGAACATTTAAAAAATTAAAAAAATTAAAAAAAATCACAAAGTGACACGTGATAGTCAGTGTTTATAACCGTTAATGATTTAAACAGTGTTAGCAAAAAATAACCAAATTGAACAAAATTGACAAAAATTGGTACAAAAGGGTATTTTAATTTTTTTTTACCATTGTAGATAGTTACACTAATTACAAATATTTTTCATTGTTATTTCAGATCGAATACACAATGTCACCTCTAGAGATGGCAACGGGGCGGGGCGGGCATGTAAGACCCGTGGGATTTAATTAATTAAATAAATAATTAATTAATAAATGCGGGTGGGGAAATGATTATTTTATTAAATTATGGTTGATATGACGTGGTAAAGTACTAGCTCAAGTGGTTGAGAGTACTTTAATTGTGTGATAGGACTTGGGTTTGAGTCTTATGTATGTTAACTTTTGTGATTGTTTTATTATTTAAATCTGTGAAGTCATGTTATGATATGATATGAAAATTGAATTATGATTGTTAGCATGAAATATGAGTTGGTTAAGTGGTTTGATATTGGTGTGGCAATTGCATGGTTATAGGTTCAAGCCTTGGAGAACTTACATTAAACATTAATTCTTTTTTTGGGTGTTTTGGCTTGGAATTGAATATGAAAAGTTGGGAAGAAAACCCTAGAGTGGGCAGCAGAGAGGTGGCTGGAAAATGGCCATAAGGATGTGGTAAATTGCATTTAACAACTCAATTATGACTTAATTTTTGGGTATAGTAATTAACATAGTTTTAGACACCCTTTAAAAAGAAGGATTTGGCTTAAACCCTTTAAAAAGAAGGATTTGGCTTAAAGTTAGGGTTTTGCAAAGCTGAGAGGATACCAGAAAATTAGGCACGAAAATCAGAGAGATAGGTGAGGTGGACTGAGGTTCTGGAGTCAAGTGAGAGCACACCAATAGAGGAGGGAACGTGGTGATCATTGGAGTTCTTCAAAGCAAACCAATTCTTAGCAAAAGGATCCAGGTTAGGGGACCTGAGCCCACTTCTTTTTATGTATTTACTTATTTTGTATGGAAGCATGAACCATTGGGAGTGTATTTATGTTAAATTTTTGTGGAATTGCACGTTTCTGGAAAATTTCAAGAAACCGCCTGACGGGCTGTTCATAGCCGCTTGGCGGCATATGGTAGTGTAGTGAAATTCTGGGTTCCCTGAGGAACCGCCTCGCGGTGAATCCCGGTACCGCCAGGCGCCATAAACCTGCAACCCAGTTTCTGGGTTTTTCGATGAACTGCTTGGCGGTGATGAATACCCATCAAGCAACGCGAGTGGAATTGGCTCGGTTTTGGTGTTCTGTGTGTTCTGGAGTGATTCTGATCGGGGAAAAATGTAGTTCCACCGAATGATTGATGAATTGAGTCATTATATTGTAGAAATCCATAGGGTCGAGTGGCAATATGATAAAGTGCTATGAAATCTCTGTTTGATTGAATGTTGTGGTATCCTGTGGTATGATTGAACGCGAAATGTTATGAATTGCAGTAGAAACTGATGATTAATGTGGCTAGGTTTTGGGTTACTCTGAATGTGGTTGGAATCTGAATGGAGAATGAAGGGAATTAGCAAAGCAGGATAAGTGGTAGGGGCACGGGTTCTGGAAAATAACCTGGAGTTGGCCGATGGAGTGTATCGCCTAGCGGCACGCAGCTTGCCGCAAGACGTCGACGCGGAAGTTACCATGTTGCGTTGACGAGATGAATGCTGAGGGGTTGTGATAGAGGACTATCCCAAGATTCCATACAAGAAGAACTTGAAGATGAACTTTTGGGTTTTCTTTTAGAAATTAGTTATGTTTTATGTTTTTGGGTTTTGAGCTTTCTTTTATAATTAGTTTATGCTTTTATGTTTTGGGCTTGGGCCTTCTTGTAGGGTTTGCAGGTTTGCTTAAACTTATGTGCCTATAAATAAAGGTACTAAAAACTGATGTAAAAAAAACTTTTAGTCATATATTGAATTTGATTTCATTAAAGAGAGGGTTCTATTTGTTCTTGGCTTAGGCCTCTGGTTCTTATCAAAGATTAACATCTTTGTGGCGAATCTTCATTTGACTTATCAATCTGCTAGATTGTGGCGTCCTCCATCTCTGTCTTATTCCGCGTTCTTCTCTGATTTATTCGTGTCGTGCCTCTTGAGGGTTCAAATTCAGAAACCATCATACTCTTTCCTGGATAGGATCGTATCATCTGGTATCTAGAGCAAGGTTCTGGTTTGAATTTCCTCTTCTATGTTATTTTTCTGTCATATGAAACAAAAAAAAAACTACAATTTTTAATGTCTGCTTGTTCTGTGTTTTGTTTTGAATTTTGTTTGTTTCCTTTGTAAGGAGTAAAACCCCTAAGGTTGTTTCCAATTTGGTTGAATTTTTTTTTATTTGGCATAATTTTTTTTCCTTTTTGTTCTCTATTTAAATTGTGTATTTCTACATTTGATTCGTGGAAATTATTTGTTATTGTGTTTGGGATTTGCAAGTGCCCTTACTTTGATTTACATGAGTATGAGGGTTTGAAGGATCAATTGTTTAATTTCTTTTTGTGTTGAACTGCAAAAGAAAATATAAATACCAAAAAAAAAATATTGAGGATCAAGTCAAAAGGAAACTAATATATATTGGAAAAACAAAAAGTAGAAAAAGAAGGATCCAAAAAAAAAGGGGAGTTCAACACAACTTTTATTGCAATTTTATTTCTGGTTTATTGATATTTACTTGCAATCAGTCTTTCTCTTAGAGTCTCCGTGTTGTCTCATTTAAATCTCTTTGGTAGTCCTATTTTTTTTCTAATTTTAATTTTCTTGTTTTGTGTCTTTACAATTCCTTGAAGTTTTGCCTAGTGTTTTGAATCTTCTTTGTCCTCTTAAGTCAAGATTTAGATCTCGCAACTTTCTTCACATTGTTTGTTCACTCTTTTCTTAAGCTACTAGAGTTCTTTGCCAAGCACTAAAGGGAATTTTAGTGGTAAAAGGCAAGAGAGTACATTCAAGAAAAATCCTATATGCGTGATACACGAGTGGAAAATTGAGTGAAACACTTAGTAGAGTGGTGAGGTCAAAAAAAAAAAATTATTATTCCTAACATTTTCTTGCAAGACATGACTTCTTCCCAGAATAGTGATCCTATCTCACCTAAGACTACGACACTCATGGTTGCACTTGATAAGCTCACAGTACAAATGAATCAAATGCAACAACACAATCAACAATAGTTCGAAAGGCTCCAAAAGTCTAATGAAGATGTGAGCGTGGAGAGAAGAAGAAGGAGACATGATGATTCAGACCATTCTTCTCATAATGATGAAGCAGAACATGTTGTTAGGCCATGGAGAGGCCAAAGACGAGAGGTATTTGGGAACCACACACCTCGAAGAGATAAGATGTGGAGGAAGATTATAATTCCTAAATTTAATGGAGCTAATGACCCGGAAGCCTACCTAGCATGGGAAATGAAGCTTGACCAAATCTTCAACTCTTACGATTATGAAGATGATGATAAGGTGCTTATGGCTTCCTTGGAGTTTGAAGGCTATGCTATGAATTGGTGGAATCAAATCACCGTGGACATAGCTAGAAGACGGCGGTTGCCAATTTCCACATGGGAGCAATTAAAGGTAGCTATGAAGGAAAGATTTGTGCCTCCTTATTATAAAAAAGAGATCTTCAACAAATTACAAAGACTTACACAGGGAAATAAGAGTGTTGAAGAGTATGTTCAAGAGATGGAGGTCACCTTGATGAAAGCTGAAGTGGAAGAAACACATATGGCTACAATGGCTAGATTCTTGAATGGATTAAATAGAGAGATTCAAGATGTGGTGGAAATGCACCATTATGAAACCTTAGAGGATCTTATTCACCAAGCCACCAGAGTGGAACAACAACTCAAGAGAAGAAGTGCCTATAGGAAGTCCTCCACCTCATGGAGAGATAAGGAGAAATATAAGAAGGAGGGAGCTACTTCTACCATTCCTAAATCTAAGGAGAAGGAGTCCTCAAATGGTAAAATAACTTCTCAAGCTAGTAATGATGATTCTTCACGTTCTAGTGCAATAAAATGTTTTAAATGTTTAGGTAGAGGACATATCCCAGCTAAATGTCCCAACAGAAGAACTCTGATGTTGTTGGCGAATGGAGAGTACATTAATGAGCATTTTGTGGGTGAATCATCTGAATCATCTAGTAGTGATGAGGAGGAAAAGGAGTGTGAAGTCCCCCCTTTAGAGGGAGATCTCTTGATGGTTAGGCGGTTATTGGGGAGTATGAATAAGGAGGAAGATGAGACTCAGAGAAGAAATATTTTTCATTCTCGATGTATGGTTATGAGAAAGGTGTGTTCCCTCATCATTGATGGAGGTAGTTGTACAAATGTAGCAAGTAAACGGCTCGTGGAGAAGCTTGGTTTGGTGACATCTATACACCCTAGTCCTTATGCTTTGCAATGGTTGAGTGAGGATGGAGAATTGGTTATAGATAAGCAGGTGAACATTGCTTTTTCTATCGGTAAATATGTTGATGAGGTAGTATGTGATGTGGTACCTATGGAGGCAAGTCACTTACTGTTGGGGAGGCCTTGGTAATATGATAGAAAGGTAACCCATGATGGTGTAGCCAATAAATATTCTTTCTTGTTTAAGGGACAAAAGGTGTCACTAACACCTTTATCTCCTAGAGAGATTTGTGAGGATCAGCTTAAGATGCGAGTGAAAAGAGAGCAAGAGCGAAAAGAAGGAAGAGAGAAAATTCCAGAAAAAGACAAAAAAAAGGAAAGAAAAAAAGTAAAGAGTGATAAAAGTCTTTTCTTGAGAGAAAAAGAGCTCAATAGAGCGTTGATTTCAAAACAACCCTTATATTTGCTTATGCCTAACAATATTTGTTTATCTTCTGTACAAGCTTCTTTGTCTTTAGGTATGGAACAACTTCTCAAAGAATATGATGATGTCTTTCCTCAAACATCCCTCATGGTTTACCTCCTTAGAGGGGTATTGAGCATAATATAGATCTCATTCCGGGTGCATCCCTTCCTAATAGGCCAGCCTATCGGAGTAATCCAGAAGAAACCAAAGAGATACAGAAACAAGTGGAGAAACTTTTGGAAAAAGGATGGGTTCGAGAAAGTTTGAGTCCCTATGCTATGCCAGTAATTTTGGTACCTAAGAAAGATGGATTGTGGAGGATGTGTAGTGATTGTAGAGCCATCAACAATATCACTATAAGGTACCGCCATCCTATCCCTAGACTTAATGACTTGCTTGATGAAATGCACGGAGCTTGTTATTTTTCCAAAATAGATTTAAAAAGCGGTTATCATCAAATAAAGATGAGAGCGGGAGATGAATGGAAAACTGCTTTTAAAACTAAATTTGGCTTATATGAATGGATGGTTATGCCTTTTGGGTTAACCAATGCACCTAGCACCTTTATGCGGTTAATGAACCATGTGTTGAGGAATTTCATTGGTAAATTTGTGGTGGTATATTTTGATGATATTTTGATATATAGCAAAACACTTGATTCACACATGGGCCACGTAAAGGGAGTTCTAGAAGTACTAAGGCGGGAAAAACTATATGCCAATAAGGACAAATGCATTTTTTGTACACATGAAGTTGTTTTCCTGGGGTTCGTAGTTAGCTCAAAAGGGGTACAAGTTGATAAGGAAAAAGTCAAAGCCATTAGGGACTGGCCCATCCCTAAGAATGCAAGTGAGGTACAGAGTTTTCATGGCTTGGCTAATTTCAATAGGAGGTTTGTCAAGGATTTTAGCACCATAGCATCTCCACTAAATGAACTTGTTAAGAAAGATGTGGGGTTTAAGTGGGAAAAGGAACAACAAGATGCTTTTGATAATCTCAAATACAAACTCACACATGCACATATCTTAGCTTTACCAAATTTTGACAAATCATTTGAAATAGAGTGTGATGATTCAAATGTGGGCATAGGCGGTGTTCTCTTGCAGGAAGGGCATCCTATAGCCTCTCCACTAAATGAACTTGTTAAGAAAGATGTGGGGTTTAAGTGGGAAAAGGAACAACAAGATGCTTTTGATAATCTCAAATACAAACTCACACATGCACATATCTTAGCTTTACCAAATTTTGACAAATCATTTGAAATAGAGTGTGATGATTCAAATGTGGGCATAGGCGGTGTTCTCTTGCAGGAAGGGCATCCTATAGCCTATTTCAGTGAACGGTTGAAAGGGGCGGTAGGAAACTATTCCACTTATGACAAAGAGTTATATGCCCTTGTTAGAGCTTTGCATACTTGGCAACATTATTTGCTTCCTAAGGAATTTGTAATTCATAGTGATCACGAATCCCTTAAATATCTTAAGAGCCAAGGTAAACTCAATAAAAGACATGCTAAATGGGTAGAATTTATTGAATAATTTCCTTATGTTGTTAAGCATAAATCAGGTAAGCCAAATGTTGTGGCTGATGCATTATCTAGGAGGAATGCATTATTATCTATGGTTGAAACTAAAATCCTTGGTTTTGAACTCTTTAAGGAATTATATGTGGATGACCATGATTTTGGTTGTGAAAAAGGAGCTTTTAAAGTTTTTTTCAAGCATGAGGCATTTCTTTTCAAAGGAACAAAGTTGTGTGTGACTAAAGGGTCAATGAGGGAATTATTTGTAAAAGAAGCTCATGAAGGGGTTAATGGGACATTTTGGGGTTCAAAAGACCTTAGACATATTGCATGATCATTTCTTTTGGCCTCACATGAAACATGATGTGCACTCTTTTTGTAATAAATGTATCACTTGTAAGCGTGCTAAATCTAAGTCTATGCATCATGGGATGTTTATGCCCTTACCTGTTCCTAACTCTCCTTGGACCGATATTTCTATGGATTTTGTTTTGGGTCTCCCAAGGTCCAAAGGGGGAAAAGATTCTGTTTTTGTTGTGGTTGATAGGTTCTCAAAGATGGCCCACTTCATTCCTTGCCACAAGAGCGATGATGCCAATCATGTGGCCAATTTATTTTTCAAAGAAGTGGTAAGATTACATGGCCTTCCACGGAGCATTGTCTCAAATAGGGATGTCAAATTTGTTAGCTATTTTTGGAAGGTCTTGTGGGGTAAGTTAGGTACAAAGCTTCTCTTCTCTACAACTTGTCATCCTCAAATAGATGGTCAGATAGAAGTGGTAAATCGAACTCTTTCGCAACTCCTTAGATGTTTTATAAACAAAAATTTGAAAACTTGGGAGGAGTGGTTACCTCATGTGGAGTTTGTTTATAATAGGGTAGTTCATTCTACTACTCAAATGTCTTCTTTCGAGGTAGTATATGGTTTTAATCCTTTAACTCCATTAGATTTGTTACCTTTACTTGATATTGATTCTATGACTAACAAAGATGGACTTGCCAAAGCAACCTTTGTCACAAACTTGCATAAAGAGGTAAAGGCCCAAATAGAAAAGAAGATGGAGAAGTTAGCCTCTAAGGCTAACCACGGGAGGAAACCGATCAAGTTTGAACCTGGCGATTGGGTGTGGGTTCACTTTAGGAAGGAGAGATTTCCTTCTAAAAGGAAATCTAAACTTTTACCAAGAGGAGATGGACCATTTCAAGTTCTTAAAAGAATCAATGACAATGCCTATATTATTGATCTACCTGAAGATTATGGGGTAAGCTCTAGTTTCAATATTAATGACTTGTCTCCATTTGATGTAGGTTCGAAATTGAGGACAACTTCGATTCAAGAAGGAGGGAATGATAGAGGACTATCCCTAGATTCCATACAAGAAGAACTTGAAGATGAACCTTTACAATTCAAAGGACCTATGACAAGGGCAAGGAGCAAGAGATTGGAAAATCACATCTATTCAAGACTCTTGGTACTACAAGCAACTGCAAGTGGAAATTCAGAGGATATGAAGATTATGGCTTGAAGCACTCATGAAGGATAGTTATTAGGAAATTAATTTATATTTTTAAACTTTAGGTTTTCTTTTAGAAAATAAGTTATGTTTTTGGGCTTTGGGCTTTCTTTTATAAATTAGTTTATGTTTTGGTTTGGACCTTCTTGTAGGGTTCTTAGGTTTTCTTAAACTCATGTGCCTATATATAGAGGTACCAAAAACTATTGTAGACACTTTTAGTCATATATTGAATTTGATTTTCATTAAAGAGAAGGTTCTCTTTGTTCTTGGCTTAGGCCTTTGGTTCTTATAAAAGATTAACATCTTGGTGGCGAATCTTCACTTGACTTATCAATCTGCTAGATTGTGGCGTCCTTCATCTCTGTCTTATTCCGCGTTCTTCTCTGATTTATTCGTGTCGTGCCTATTGAGTGTTCAAATTCAGAAACGATCATACTCTTTCTTGGATAGGATCGTATCTCTTTGGATTCACATCATTTGGTATTCAGAGCCTGACTATGTAGATTTGGTATAGGAATGAAAGTTTATTATACAAGGTGTTTAACCGAAGGCCACCCATATTTAGTTGCATTCGATTACGAAAGCGAAAACAATGTTGTGAGCCAAAGATTGGTGGAGAAACTCCAGTTACCAACAACCTTTCATCTGAATCAAGCATGGATCAAATTCAGTACATGGCAATGTGTGAAAGAAGTATTATGTGATATTGCTCCCATGGACTCTTGTCATATTCTTTTGGGATGGGAATGGCTTCGTTTTAAAACACTTTATCTTGATGAACGTTCCCTTTATTTGAGGCACGAGGGACATCAAAAGAAGTAGAAATTTATGACACCAAGACAAGTCAGTAACGATCAACATAGGCTGAAGGAGAAAACAGAAAAAGAAGTAATATAAACTGCAGAAGGAAGGGAAAACAAAAGAAAAAGACATGGAACTAGAGAAGGTTTATTCGTCAATGTTTTTTCTTCTACAGTTTGTGATGTCATTTTACAGGAACAAAAGGATAAGCATGTGAAGGAAACACACCAACTTCCATGTTTGAAAAGGAAGCTTGTTCATAGTGCTTTATCATGGATTTGGTCCGTCGATAAGAAGCAGATTCGTCAAACACAATGAATGGAATTATCTATTGTTACATATCAAGGTGGGGTACTGTTGCATAGAAATGTTATCGACGGATTGCAACCATTGGAAAGTAACAAATATCAAGTTGTATTTGATCCTGGAGGAAGATAATTAGTTTCAACTTGTGAAAAAATAAAAATCCTTCACAAGATCATAATAAACTTACATTAAAACTAGTGTCTTAAGATTCGGGACAAATGTTCTCGAAGAAGGAGGGTATGATGTGAATTGCATATGGGTCAAATGGAGGATGCCTAATGCGTCGTGTTGATGCAGTTTCTTTTATTTAAATAAGGGCCCAATGCTTTGTAAAATTGGCTGACCAAATTGTGTTTTAGCTTAACCAATTAATGGTCTTTAGTTTTGCTTTATTTTCAAGTTGAAATAAGGGTCCATATATGCCAACTTAAGCTCCCACCTTTGGAAGATCAAGAGGACCTTTGCTGAAAGTTTGTGGATGACTTTTGGTAGCCTTAAATTCAGTTACAATCAACCATTAAGTAACGGATCATTACTAGCTTGAGTGGATCATTAATTAATAGCTTTAAGTGGGTTATAATTGAAATTTATGTGTCTTTTGTAATTCTGATGCTTAAAGCTCCTATATAAGTTGAACAATTTTCATCAATGAAGGCAAACTGAGTTTTATTTAGAAAATAAACGAGTTTTATTTCATCTATCTTAGTGAGAGTGATTCTCCTAAGTTCTTGAGTGATTCAAGAATCCCCGAGTTTTATCAAGTTCCTTTATCCCTTTGTGTGTTTAAACTCTTAGGCTTATCTTCCATTCTTGGAAGTGTGATATCTATCAATTTCTGCTCCATCTTCTTATATGTTTCCACTTTCTCGTATTAAATAATTTCTCAAATTTCTTGCTTATTAGCATTCCAACCTTGAAAGATCAGTAAAATGAATCAAACCCGTTGGATTCAGATCATTTGGTATTCAGAGCCTGGCTATGTAGATTTGGTATAGGAATGGAAGTTTATTATACAAGGTGTTTAACCGAAGGCCACCCATGTTTAGTTGCATTCGATTACGAACGCGAGAACAATGTTGTGAGCTAAAGATTGGTGGAGAAACTCCAGTTACCAACAACCTTCCATCTGAATCAAGCATGGATCAAATTCAGTACATGGCAATGTGTGAAAGAAGTATTATGTGATATTGCTCCCATGGACTCTTGTCATCTTCTTTTGGGATGGGAATGGCTTCATTTTAAAACACTCCATCTTGATGAACGTTCCCTTTATTTGAGGCACGAGGGACATCAAAAGAAGTAGAAGTTTATGACACCAAGACAAGTCAATAAGGATCAACGTAGGCTGAAGGAGAAAACAGAAAAAGAAGTAATATAAACTGCAGAAGGAAGGGAAAATAAAGAAAAAGAAATGGAACTAATGAAGGTTTACTCGTCAATGTTTTTTCTTCTACAGTTTGTGATGTCATTTTACAGGAACAAAAGGATAAGGATGTGAAGGAAACACACAAACATCCATGCTTGAAAAGGAAGCTTGTTCATAGTGCTTTATCATGGATTTGGTCTGTCGATAAGAAGCAGATTCGTCAAACACAATGAATGGAATTATATATTGTTACATATCAAGGTGGGGTACTGTTGCATAGAAATTTTATCGACGGATTGCAACCATTGGAAAGTAACAAATATCAAGTTGAATTTGATCCTGGAGGAAGATAATTAGTTTCAACTTGTGAAAAAATAAAAATCCTTCACAAGATCATAATAAACTTACATTAAAACTAGTGTATTAAGAATCGGGACAAATGTTCTCGAAGAATGACGGTATGATGTTAATTGCATAAGGGTCAAATGGAGGATGACTAATGCGCCGTGTTGATGCAGTTTCTTTTATTTAAATAAGGGCCCAATGCTTTGTAAAATTGGCTGACCAAATTGTGTTTTGGATTAACTAATTAATGGGCGTTAGTTTTGCTTTATTTTCATGTTGAAATAAGGGTCCATATATGCCAACTTAAGAACCAACCTCTGGAAGTTCAAGAGGATCTTTGCTGAAAGTTTGTGGATGACTTTTGGTAGCCTTAAATTCAGTTACAATCAACCATTAAGTAGCGGATCATTACTAGCTTGAGTGGATCATTAATTAATAGCTTTAAGTGGGTTGTAATTGAA
>Ga0209589_1004110_pt1 | contig 25317 bp, 13 predicted proteins | sample CowpeawhiteBW_FD_187525 | JGI IMG/M metagenome (GOLD analysis project Ga0209589, IMG submission 187525) | Root nodule microbial communities of legume samples collected from California USA - Cow pea white BW (SPAdes) (version 2) | ecosystem: Host-associated > Plants > Roots > Nodule | place: USA...
CGACCTTGAAGTACCCGTCTTTGAAGTGCTTGAAAGACTGGGAGAACGCATCCAACCTGCTAATGCTAGGACGACTGATTAATGAAAGCCAAGTAGCCGGCCTCCGGGGTCTGGTGTCATAAAAATATAAGAATGCATAAGGGGAAGGCTCCAAGTACAATGAATCGCATAGGATGCGGAAGGCCTGTAAGTAAGCCCAACTGTTAGGATGTAGCTGAGTAGGCGCCACATTCAACGCCCGCAGCACCCCCATAGTAAAGTCGTCGAAGGGTAGTCGTACGTGAAGCTGAGAAAAATGACACATGTACATATAAAAGAACTTCTCGGTAGCACCTTCTTGCCCGTGGCATACACGATCGATGGCGCTCACCCTTTCCAGCGAAACAATATCTCTGTTGACCCCCCTAGACATGACAGGTGTACAGTTTAGCCAAGACTTTAATAGGCGAGACCACCTAAACAACGACGACTGGTCACGAACGTCAATAGCCACCCATGCATAACCACCCTTGGGCGGCCAGTTACTCTCCTCCATTTCCTCAGGAGGATCCTCTCGAACCTCCCTCACCACCTCCATCGGCATTCCGCTTGTGCCAACTCCAGCACTCATACCTTCTCCGCCAAGTCGATCATCCCTACTCCTATCTGACTCAGTACTTCGACTACTACTAGACGCAGATAACGATGTGCTATCGCTACTAGACATACCTGTTATCGTTTTAACGGAAAGATGGCGGCTGAATTTGGGAACTAGTCGGACAGTATGATGCGCAAAAGATCTCTGAATTCAAAACTCTCGCAAATGAACCAAGTAAACCCCCCGTTGCTTTCAAACCCATATTTATAGTCCACGATCCCAAACGACTAAAATTCTTCCCGCCAAACTAAAACCCATACCAATCGACACCATCATTATGAAGGATAAAAACGACGGCGCCAAAAGTTAACGATGTGACCACCTGACACCATTGCACCTACCTTCTGACACCTGCAAGTCCTAAGCCTTAACACTGTTCACCACACTTAAAGGCTGGGGGACTGGTGTATCACACCTAGCCGGTTTTGCTAGTTCACCAACACATGTAATCCTTGACCGACAACCCATATCGGACAAGGCTGGGGGGTTGGTGTACCGTACCTAGCCGAACTCAATCAAGTAAACAATATACATACCAAAACCGCCTAGCATCTAGTACCCAGATACCACCAGCACAAAGCCATCTAGCCAGGTAGCCGGTCGAAACCGACTACTTGTCTAGAACGTCAACTAACATCAATACCCCGCCTTCAATAGGCCTCCAGGGCCTGTTTTGGGGCCTAGGCCCACTCATGGCCCAAGTCAAAACCCAGCCCATGCAATGGTCAAACGTCATTAATATTCTATAAATACACGTGGACCCCATCATTTAAAGGTACGCATTCATTAATTGCTGATTTGACTCTTTGAGAGCTTTAACTTACTTGAGCTTCGGAGATTCTTCTGCAGGTAATCCCTCCTGGGTTCAAGCCGACATGTATCAAATGGAAAGAGGCCTACTGAAGAGATAACGGACTACAGGGTAAGGTGATACTCGTGCCTAACTTATCTTATTTGTTCTTCTGCAGGAACAGAAATAATTTCTTCGGATAATGTTTTTGTAGTGAAAGGTACAAGAAAATCAAGAAAATATCTTCAACGGCGGCACCGTCCATTTTGAAAGGCGCCAAAAATCTTCAGAAGAGAGATATAGTTGGATTCATCCGTGGCATGTAAAGTTTAGAAAGTGTGTCCCACGCAATCGCCACGTGCACCTCCCATTCCCTTACCCTGACCCGTGCCATCTTCCGTAAAACGTTCTAAATTCTTAAACAGAATAATAATAGGAAGAGAAAAACGCACTTCTCACTTCACATGCTCTGTTTCCGTAACCATAAACCAATCTTACCTTCAATTCAATCTTCTCCGCCATAGCCTCAACATCCACCATGCTTCCACTGCAATTTGGCACGCGCCCTCACTACCCTCCTTCGCTGTTCCTGAGCAGCTCCAACGCTTGTTCCTCCTCTCGCATCCTCTACAGCAACAGAAACAACCAGGTGTACCTTGTTCGCTCCAACGTTGGAACCCTCAACCTTAGGGTTTTCGCTGCGTCCGGCAACTCCTCATACAAGATGAACCTCAACGAGTACCTTGTCACTCTCGAGAAGCCCCTCGGCATTCGATTCGCGCTAACCGCTGATGGCAAAATCATCGTCCACTCTCTCACCAAAGGGGTACCCTCCATTCATTGTTACCTCGCTCTGTCCCAATCACGTTAGGATCTGTTTCAACAAAACAATTGTATTTTTGGGATTAAATAAGTTTTTGTTACCTCCAAAATTTGGACCGATATATCCTAAAATCATTTAATCCATATCTACATTTATTTGTTAATTCATTTTTTCTGATGGTAGGGTAATGCAGAGAGATCCAGGATAATTATGGTGGGTGATACTTTGAAGAAAGCTGGCGATTCGTCTCAGAACACTCTCGTTGAGATTAAAGACGTTGGAAATACGCAGTATGCCTCCTGATTTTGCTCTAGCACATGTTTGGAAACCGTTAAATTTAGATGACTGTAATTATAATATTACAGTAATGTGACTATAAAACTAAAAGTGTAAAATACATGGCGATAAAATTTCAGGCAGTAATATGTTTTCATAATGTAGGATAGTGTTAACTTCGATAAAACTTTCCCTTCCCTTCATTTTCTGTTTTTTATAAAACTAAAGTGTAAATACGTGGCGTAAAATTTCACACAGTAAAATCTTTTGTATCTTTTCGTAATGAAGGAAAGTGTTAACTTCGATTAAAATTTCCCTTCCCTTCATTTTCTGTTTTGTTTTTGTCCAACAAGAACAATTTCATTCGATTCCAGGTATTGGAGTAAAGGCAGACACCTTGGGTGTTTTTCAGATTGCACACTATACTCCTCTTTTCTTTATCTGTACACAATTACCTTTTATTGTTTCAAAAACAGTACACCGCCCCCACTTTTACATTGCTCGAATTCCTTAATTGTTGGAAAAATATTACATCGTGTGGTTTGGTGTACCTGTAAGAGACACATTATTGTAATTATTAAACAAGCAATTGAGTTATGTGCATTCTGAAAAAAACCTATGGGATGCCAATGTGATTTATTCTATGAATAACTTAATTTTGAAATTGTGGATGCAGTTATATAGTTTCCTTGCAATCTGTTGTGATCCTTGAAACTCTGGGAAATTGCAGACAAATGTAATTTGTTTGTAGTCACGATGAGTCCAAAATCCTTGACACTGACCAAAATCATGGTCGCTGAAGGTTTATGAAAACCTTGGTATAACCATTCACGAGCATTCACTTGATAACCCAAGTGGTGGTTCGTGACGCCTAAGTGCTTACTGGTGGGATTAGCATAATGTCATGGACGCTTTAGTTTCAGTTTCAGCTTCTTGGGTTATTTTTTTTCTGTTAATTTGAAAGAGACTATTCTCAATTCTATCTCAATATGATATTATTACTATTGTACCCTTTTTCTCTACTAGAAATCAGTTCTAAGATGCCTTAAAAAGGAGTGAAGATACTTTTTCAGTGACCATCACAATGTATTATGTTCATCAGTGTGTTGTTTTTATTTTTTTCAGTCTTTTGGTTTCCTCAGGAAGGTGCTAAATGAGCAAACAAATTCTTTTAGTTTGGTACTTGAGAGGCCCACATCTCCTTTTCCTATTCAACTTCTGCACAAGATGAATGATTTTGAGACAGTGTTTAATAGAGGGCGAGTTCCTATTGTCACATGGAACAAGACCCTATTGGCATCAAATTTACAATCATCTAGTGAGAGCAGCACGAATTCGGGATTTTTGATGTTCAACTCAAAGTTTCTCAAACCAAATGCAAACAAGTTATTGGGCAACCAAAATCAACGTACCATCACCCATGGTGAGAGAAACTTCTTTACTGAACACACACCACAAATTGCTTGTGTTTTTACTGAAGAAGTGTGTGGAGATGGAGATTGGGGTCATGGAAGTTTCCCACTTGAGGAGTATATTCAGGCTCTAGATCGTTCCAAGGATGAGATGTATTATAACCACTCTCTTGGTATGCGTTATAGTAAGGTATGTCATTCATTTCAATGTCTTTATTACAATTTTTTTTTTTAATGGCTCAGTTTCTATAATACTTATAAAATATTGATATGTTATAAATTATTAGATTACAGAGCAAATTTATGTGGGATCCTGTATACAAACAGAAGATGATGTAGAGACCTTGTCAAAAGTTGAGGTATGGACATTGTCACCTTAACTTCATAAAAGCCTCTCTAATCCTTGTTTAAGGCCTTATAATCAATGTGCAAATGAATTGCTTAATTCAATCTTCAGTTGTGAAACTTGAATGTGTTCAATAGGAAAACATTTCAGTACCTATCAAATATCAACCAATATTTGGCATTTAATTTATTACAGCAGTGTGCTGAAGTATTTTTAGTCAAAGGTATGTTGTGGCAAGAAAATTTTGGATTCTGAAATGTGCCACAGTTCTTTCTGTTTAGTTAGTTACTATTACCATCTCCTAAGCTAACAGTGAGTTCTATCTTTTTGTGTTCTTAATTACCCTAAAAGTTATTTCTTTCGTACTGTAATAACTTCTGTGCGAAGTTTTCCTTTTATATCAAGCATTATATTCTTGTCATTATAGTAGGAATATTTCTGCTGCAGGGAATTACTGCTGTTCTGAACTTCCAAAGTGGAACTGAAGCCGAAAATTGGGGAATCAATGCAAAATCAATCAATGAATCTTGTCAAAGGAATAATATTCTCATGATCAACTATCCTATTCGGTAATATACGTTCATTTAAATTTTTCAGAATTTATGTAATAATGGTAATTTGTCTTGTTTTAGGACATCTCCATAAAATAACTTAATTAAGTACTTTATGAATACTTACGTATGATGTAATTTTTTTTCTTTTTTTAATATCAGAAAAGATAATTGCTATAAGTTACTTTTTTTTCCATATAAGATTTAAACTATTTCATGATTGAAATTAATGAAAATAGCATATGAACATATCAAAACTATTTTTATAACCTCTCTAAATGTCTAGATAAGTACTTATATCACAAGATAAGTCCAAATAGGCGGTTGATAAGTTCTTCCAAATGCACTCAAAGTAATTTATGAAAAAGAGGAATATAAAACATGAGACAAGGATTCAATTATGTTTTTTTGTTTTTAAAAGGGTTAAATATGTTTTTTGTCCTTCATGTTTTAGTGAAATTTGAAATTACTCCCTTTTTAAAACTTTTCACCAATTTAGTTCTTCATCTTTAAAAATGCATAGGTTTAATCCTTTAACCAAATTTTGTTACATTTATCTAATGTTTCAAGCACATTTCATGATAGTATTTGAATTGTTTACACTTTTTGACACATTTTGGCTTTAATGTTAAGTTAAATATTATCATAAAACGCGTTTGAAATGTCACATAAACTTAACAAAATTTGGCTAAAAGGACTAAATCTGCGTATTTCTAAAGTTTGAGCACTAAATTAGGCTAAAGTTTCTAAGAGGGACTAATTTCAATATTCACTGAAAGTTAAGGCACCAAAAACATATTTAACCCTTTTTAAAAATATTTTTAATGGATTTTATTTAGAAAACCTTTAATATACTATGCAAAGAAATGTAAGTTTTATAATAAAAAATTATCATATTACGGCTAAGGTGATACATTAGAAAGAACTCTCAAGAATTTGTCTTTCCTGGAAATTTTACAAATTAAACCCTCCTTAGATTAGAAAAAAATAGATAAATTGATGGACAGTTGATGTAATGAGTAGCATTAGGTGCCCGTAACCAAAGTTAGTTTTCATATTATCTCTAAAAAGGATAGTAGTCATTAGTTGCCAATTTGTTGATCAACTTCTTAAAATAAGAAGCTAGGGGATTTTTGTGGGTCGAGATTTATAAATAAACACTTTTGTGTAATTGGGGTGCAGGGGATCATAATTACAATTTTAAGAGTTGTTTCCCTCTGAATTCTTGTTAGCTAAGAGTGAGTGTAGTTACCATTATTACAATTCTTATCATTTTTTGTTAGCTAAGAGTGTAAGTACCATTATTACAATTGGTATCAGTTTTGTTAGCCAAGAGTGAGTGTAGTTACCATTATTACAATTGGTATCAGTTTTGTTGGGTTACGATGGTGACCCCAAAGAGCTTCAGACCCGTATGGATTCTTATGAGAAGAACTTCTATAGTCATCAAGAATCAGTGCGTCACCCATTGGAGATGGTGCAGAAGTCTATTGAAGGCCTCACAACGGCGATAGCATTTTTTAATGGACCACAAGAGGAAGAACCTCACTGGGAATAGTCTGAAATGGTTGCTCTGGTGGTTGAGCGGGTGAAAATTCCATTTCCTTCCTGCGATAGTTCTAACTTTCTGGGAATATTCTGAAATGGTTGCTCTGGTGGTTGAGCGGGTGAATATTCCATTTCCTTCCTGCGATAGTTCTAACTTTCGTGACTGAAAAGTGAAGGCAAAACAATTCTTTGAACTGGAAAGAACTTCGGACGAATAACAAAATCGTTTATGGTTGTTATCTATGGAGTGCAAGGCTTTTTCTTGCCAAAGCCATTACATGCAAAACATCAACAATAAAGAAAACTCTTGGCAACATATCTTTCAGGATGCAGGGAGCCAATTTGATACGGCGGCAATTGATGATCCAATACTGCAAGATTGTGACAAGAAGGGCCTCTACTTGTCTCTTGAAAAATATGACACGTTGTTAACTAGGTTGGCTATAATTGAAGAATTAGCATTGAGTTTCTTTCTTTCTGGATTAACCATTGAGTTAGAAAAATCAATAAGAGTTAATAGACTAACATCGGTTCAAGAAGCAATTTGAATTGCAAGATTACAAGGTGAGGTGCTTCAAGTTATAGGAAAGATCCACGTTCTACCACTTCAACCTCAATGATAGATTCTCGCGTACCAACTGGGAACTCTCTCTAGAAAACAAATCAATGACAGGATTGTAAAGGGTTTATGTCGATTCTGTGGTTATAAGTGAGACAGAGATCATAAACAAAGGTGTACATGTGGGGAAAGTTAAATGCAATCTTTATTCCGCAAGAACAAATGACTGTGGAATTAACATCAGATTCAAAAGAAGAACAAGAAACTGAAATAGTTAGTCATAATTCAAAGCATAAGAAACTTCCCTGTGATGGTCGCATAAGATAAAGATTGAGTCATAATTCAGAGCTGTCCTCAAATAGAATGGAAAATTAGTGATCATATTTTTCACGCTGATTTTTTGTTGATACCTAGCACTCTTTTGGTGTACTACTTGGAATGCAATGGTTTAAAACTTTGGGAGAGATCAGCTGGAATTGTGGCAAATTGACAATGAAGGAAAATTGGTTTGTCTACAATGTGAACATCCTTCCTCTGATATTTGTATTTGTGAATTGACAGGTAAGCTTAAACCAGCTCAATGTCAAGCTGTGTTACTTGCACTTGAAGGACCATTCAGCTAAAATGATGCAGTAGATAAAGTTTTTCACCAATTTCCTCGTAGTGGTATGGTCATCGAATTTATTTGGTGTACAAAAAACCATTCTATTTAAAACAATTCAGGCATCCCCATGCTCAAAAATAAGAAATGGAAGTAGAAGCTGTTATCAGAGAAAGTAGAAGCTGTTATGCATCTCCATTAGTGTTAGTCAAGAAAAAGGGTGGTTCTTGAAGATGTTGCACTAACTTCAGAAAACTGAATGCTTCGACAATGAAAAACAGGTTTCCTATACCTTCTATAGGAGATTTATTGGATGAGTTGCATGGTGCAAGATATTTCTCTAAACTATATCTAAAAAGTGGTTATAACCAAGTAAGGATGGCATAGGCAGATATCCATACAACAGCCTTCAGAACTCACAATGTACACTATGAATGGGTGATCTTATCTTTTGGATTGTGCAACGCACCAACCACATTTCAAAACTGGATGATGATATCTTCGACACTTGATGAATGATCTCTTCACGGTATATAAGGAAGTTCATTTTGGTGTTTTTTTTTTTTTTACATTTTAGTCTACACAAAGACATGCGCAGATCATCTTTGATGCTTACACACCACCCTCCAAATCTTCCAAGGCCACAATTTGGTTCTTAACTATTAAAAGTGCACCTTTGCAACAACAAAAGTTGATTACTTGGGCCATTTGATTTCTTCAGTAAAATTCAAGCCTTTCAACAATGGCCAAGACCTATGACTGTCATGGGCTTCGACGGACTTTTGGGCATATCAGGTTATTACAGAAGGTTGATTCACAATTATGGAAAAATTGCCCAACCACTAAAGGTTGATTAACATCAGCTCTTGTATTGGCTTTACCAGAGTTTGGTCAACTTTCATAGTGGAAACAGACAATGTAGTGGCAGTTGCACTGTCACGACAGCAACAAGAAGGTAGTTTAGCTGCAATCTTTCACGTTACTCCTCAGTTGCTAATGGAGGCCTAAGATGCATGGAGATCAGATCCAAAATTGCAGAAGATAGTAGATACAATAAGGTTGCATCAAGGATCATATAAGCACTACACCTTTGATGGATTAATTTTAAGAATAAAATGTAAAGTTGTAATTGGTGCAGATCAGAACATGAAAAGAAAAATACTGCACCATTTTCATGACATGGTGATGGGTGGACATTCAGGAGACAACCTAACTTACAAAAGAATAAAAGATCAGTTTTATTGGAAAGGCTTGTAGAAAGAAGTTAAACAATGAGTACATGAGTGTATAATGCTTGCCAGGTTACTTTAGTCATTTTCTATTCCAGAGAGAGCTTGGAAATCCATTTCAATGGATTTTATTGTGGGTCTTCCCAAGACTAATGGCATGACAATTATCTTTGTGGCTTGTGACCGATTCACAAAGTATGCCCATTTACACCATTAGCTCATCCTTTTGGAGCAGCTAAAGTTGGACAGGTATTTTTCTATACTGTTGAACTACGTGGTTGGCCATATGAGAATTTCTGAAAGAGATAGTATTTTATGAATGCATTCTGGACTAAATTGATCAAGCAACATAAGGTCAAATTGTTGCGGTCCACTGCTTTCCACCCTCAATCGAAGGGGCAACTTAAAGCTTTATACAGTCTTAGAGGGATATCTTAGATGTGTAGCTGGTGACTTACCAAAGAGGTGGATAGATCATCTTTCTTCAGTAGAGTTATGGTACAATACTAAATTCCACACAACAACCAGGATGTCCCCATTTGAACCTTTATAAGGCAATCCTCCATCAATGCCTAATGTTGCATTGCACGAAGTTCCATTAGTCAAAGCAGTTGCTTAGACAGTGAGAACAAAGCAGATTGCCAAACTTTTGCAAGAGAATTTATACAAAGCCCAAGAGAGGATGAAAAAGTGTTCTGATCTCAGGTTGGTAGACAAGGAGTTTCAATGTGGAGACTTAAGCAATAAAGTTTGGCAAATACATCATTCCACAAGTCAGCTGCCAGATTTTATGGCCCTTTTAGCAGGTTGGAGAGAGTTGGCAAGGTGGCTTGAAACTTCAGATGCCTGTTGGCACAAGAATACATGATGTTTTTCATGTGCCATTACTGAAGAAACAATCATGGTAATCATTCCATAACGCAAGAGCTTCTAGTTGTATACAATGAAGATGGTGAGATGGAGCTATAGCCATTGGTGGTTTTAGATAGAAGAATGAAGAAAAAGGGCAATTGAGGTGCTCATTGAATTGCAGCATACCAACTCTGAAGATGCACTTTGGTAGGAACTACACACTATGCTACACCAATTTCCAGATTTTAATTGGAGTGCTACAAGGCCTTGAGGACAAGTCCTTTTGGATGGGAGGAATAATGGTAATAAGTAGTACTAGGGGTCTGTTTGCAAAGTTAGTTTTTGTATTATTTCTAAAAAAATGGTAGTAGTTAGTTGCCAATTTGTTGATCAGCTTCTTAAAATAAGAAGCTAAGGGCTTTTTGGCAATTAATGCTTATAAATAAACACCCTTGTTTTATAATTTCAAGAGTTTTCTTCATCTAAGCCTTATTAGCTGAGAGTAAGTGTAGTTACCTCTACTATAGAGGAAGATCATGTATTGATAATAGCTCACCCTACAGGGTAAGGTTGCATCTAGTCACTGACAGCCAAAATTTCCACCAAGACCATAGAAAGATACAGCGAGAGGTATTCCTAGTCCTCACTTCTCAACCCTTCAGCAATCTATCACAAGCATCTCTATGCTCAAACTCAAGTACTTTCTCAAACAAGTCTTTAGACTCTACTTTACACATCTCTTCGTTCTGTTGTACTTGCTCAGACTGTCTTACCTTCATTTTCCATTTTTATTTTCTTTTCACTTCATTTGTCACCCTTTTCCCATCTTATTGTTACTTTATGCTGTGAGTTACCAAAAGATGAATATATCGAGCATTATTGGTCATACAGTGACCCTTAAGTCAATTGAAGAAAATTAAGGTTCATGGGGAAATGACATTCAAAGTTCTGATGACTCTAGTTTGGCTTCCTCTTAGACTATGATTTGTGGTTTTATTTGAGCCTTCTTTAATTCTGTTTGTAGGGAGGGAGATTCTTATGATATGAGGAAAAAACTCCCATTTTGTGTGGGGCTTCTACTACGTTTGCTAAGGAAGAATCTTCGTGTTTTTGTTACTTGCACTTCTGGATTTGATCAGTCTCCTGCTTGTGTGATTGCCTACCTACATTGGATGACGGATGTTTCCCTTCATGCAGCGCATACTTGGGTCACTGGGATGCACAATTGCAGACCTGACAGGTTCACCTTGCCAAACTTCAAACACTTTAAGACTGTTCATTTGATTCTGTTAAAGAGGACACGAGATCATGCTTTGTATTCATGTAAACACGTTTATATTTTACATGCAATCTATAAACAAAGGGTAATTATGCAAAGTTTCTCTTTCTTTTGGGGCATGGGACATAATTATCTGTGAGTTCTGTCTGAGACCGAAGAATTTAAACTAATTATTAGCTTTCAGCTGAGCTCGTTGGGAAGCTTATATGTTATCCACCATTTTCTATGATTTATATGTACTTTTCTAATATTAGTGAATTTCTTGTGGTAGCATCTCAGAATATCTTTATGTTTTCTTAATGGTCTATTTTAGACATTCATTTTGGGTTTCTTTCAGTGGCCACTATTTGTGTGGACTGGAAAAAGATAACAAGACAGTGTTTAGAATGGGATGGAACATGACATATGGCTCTCTGCTTTATGTATTTTATGAAGAGAAAAAGACAAGACTTAAGTCTACAAAAGTGGTACATTTTGGTTTCACCTTTTAGCAGAACGAAACCAGATAAATTGTTCTGATCTATTCTGTTTGCATGCCTAATGCTTATGGGTTATTTGTGAAGATACTAAAGATTGTGAATTATTAGTGATGGTAGTAGTTTTAGCAAATTGAGTATGCTGTAGGAAATGCTAGTGAAATTGTTATGCTTTTTAGTTTGAAATAGAAATTTGGTTTGATATACTTTCTCACTTAGAAAAATCATTTCATCAAACTGCAGGCCGGCAATTGCATGGGCTACTTGGGATCTTATAGCCATGGTTGAAAATGGCAAACATGATGGACCTCCTACACATGCTGTCACATTTGTGTGGAATGGTCATGAGGTATGAAGTTATATTTCCATTGCTTTTTTGTTGCTAATTTATCATTTGATTCTTGAGTTAAAAGTTTTTTTCTGTTATACTATGAGTAGATTTGATTAATGGTAGTTAATTTTAATCCTTTCTGTTCTATATTCCTGTATTTGAGTGGAATGTTCATTCCATGAGGTCATAAACTTGTAATATAGCTCTCAATGTGGCTCTGGGGCTAATTTATCTGTTGATTCTTAAAAAGGTTCGAGAGATTAAATCATCTCCATTGTTATTTAGAATTATCATAGTTTCAACCTTAATTGTCCTTTTGGTCTTAATGTTTCAGGGTGAGGATGTAACTTTGGTTGGAGACTTTACCGGAAATTGGAAAGAACCACTAAAGGCAAAGTTCCAAGGTGGATCAAGACATGAAGTAGAAGTTAAACTTCCACAAGGAAAGTATGTGCTAAATTTACTATATTTTTTCTTGAGCGGTGATACTTTACAAACCTTTAAACTCTTACTCCGTCTTAACAACTCTTTATAATAATTTTTTATTCAACAATTTAATTTATATTTTAGTTTAATATTTTATTATTAATCACAAATCTTGAGTGGACGTATTTTTAGAAGGTGGTGTCAAAATAATTTTTTCCTTTTTCTTTCTGTAGATTAAGTATATCATTTTTCTCTCAAACTTGATGACCGAATTGGCTAAGATTCCTAGCGAGTAATTTTTTAATATTCTAACCAATGCCATTTGTTTTATTCTTTTGTTGTATGATTTTTGTATCAGAAGCATAAAACTGTTTCCTAGATTTTTTGACGATTTAATGATTTTGTTGCACTTGAATGTGTCATGATTCCTTTCTATCAGGTATTACTACAAGTTCATTGTAAATGGACAATGGAAACATTCAACTGCTTCACCAGCAGAAAGGGATGACAGGGGAAACGTTAACAATATAATCGTGATTGGTGAAACTGCCAATGTTCGGCCTTCTGTTCAGCACCAGCTGAAAGTATGTTTCCAATTAATATTTGTGTTTTGCATTTTGATTTATCTACATATCATTCTATATGATACGCTTCCTATAGTACAATTTTTCTTGTGCAATTATTTAGGCACTGGCAACTGCAGCTTAGCTGATCTAAAGAAATTATCTTTCGCAGATTAAAAATTTGATTTCTGCTTTTGCTTATATCTTCTAATACTTGATTGTGAGAGCAGCCTGCATTTCCTATATTTCTTCACTGTTGCTGCATTTGTGTGTTAAGTAAAAGCTTAGGTAGAATTCGTATGTCATGTATTTTTTACAGCAAAAGTTAATCATTTAATCACTGCCTGATCTTTGATGTTCTAGGATGCTAACGTTGTCAAGGTGATTGAAAGGCCTTTGAATGAAAAGGAGCGGTTTATGCTGGCAAAAGCAGCTCGTTGTATTGCTTTTTCTATCAGTCCGATCACATTGGCCCCCAAATAGTTTCACGCAAATTCTATATTGTACAGAATTGCAGTTGTTGTACTTACTGAGGCCATACAAAATTTGGTCACACCAAAGAGTGATCACACGCTGGGTATGTCTTGGCATATTTAGTGCACACTACTAAACTTGCCTATGTTTCTGCAGGCCTACCCTTTTGCCTCATTCTGTTATTCTTCGTATTATACAATCCTAGTCAGAGTATAAATTGACATGTATGTAGTACTAGCTTTCAAATGTTGGCCCAAGTAATTTACTTAAATGGATTACGGGTCTTCATAAATGATTTAAGTTCATAAACCATAGCATTTTATGTTATGTTCTTATAATTGTTTCCAGTGCTATTTTTAATTCCGTAAATCAGCATTCTTTGTCATTTCTTTTTTAGCATTTGAATATTTCATTCCGGAGCATATATATTCTGTAGTTTGCTATTTTTCCTTGTTTATCGAGACACTATACATGCTTATTATTCTTACGTGTGACAGTTTCTTCATGTATCATTATCTAAAATGGTACAAATGTTGAGAAGAATATGGATGAAAATGATATATTGATAATTTCTCTGACATTTTTCATTGATGAAAATATTAAGGTAAGAAGTTTAAATCTAACTCAGATCAGATCAGTAAGATCAGGTTTATTTTTACTTCTATACTATCATTTAATTTTATCTTTAATCTTACGTGGGATCTTAAAAATATTATAAATATAAGATAAGTTTATAATTTGATTTGATCTTTATCGGAGGATCTTCAAAAAATATCTATAAATATAAGTGAAGAAAACGATAAATATAAGTTAAAAGTTGTAATATCTTAGAAAAGCTATAAAATATAAGATAAGTTAAAAAAAGCCGATAAATATAAAATAAGTTAAAAGTTGTGATAAATGTGATCTATGTTATTACAGAATAAATGCTATAAAATAAGTATGGGCATCTATAATAACAAGAAAATATAAAATAAATAACTTTTTTATTTCTTTATATATCTATAATTTTGAACAGAACAATATTGTAAAATTCGTACTTTTTAAGAATTTTATTTGTAGACAATATAAATTATAATTTTATTTTTTATTTCTTCAAACTTCATTGTTAATTCTATCTAAGTTTATTTTAGAGTTATTTACACAACCTTAAAAGTACAAAACAATATTAAAAATATATGCGGCATATGTTTTCACTTTTTTTGTCAGATTTGCGTATTTTTTTAATTAAATTTTTTCTGTAAATTTTCATATTTTTCAATTCAGTTTTTATTATTTAACTTTTTTTTGTCAATGATTATTCTCTTGTTATCTTAAAACTATAATAATATTTTATTAATTATAAAATAAGGTTTTATAATTAATATAACAATATTAAAACTATAATATTGTTTTATTTCTAAAATAATAGATGAATCATTTAATTAATAAAAGATTTAAAAAATAAATGTTCAATTAAAAAAATTTCAAGAATTAATATAACTTTTTTTCATAAAAACTAAATTTAAAATATATAAAATATTTAAAATATTTAAATTTAAAGACTCATAACTTAATTAAGTGTTTTATTAATTCTAAAATAATAGATGAATCATTTAATTAATAAAAGATTTAAAAAATAAATGTTCAATTAAAAAAAATTCAAAAATTAATATAACTTTTTTTAATAAAAACTAAATTTAAAATATTTAAATTTAAAGACTCATAACTTAATTAAGAGAAAATATAGTAATATAATTACTATAACTTTAACAAAGAATGTATTATGTAACAACCCTAAAAATGAAATCATCTTTAACGGGTCCTACAAATTATTAAGTAACTAGCAAATCTGATAAAAAAGATGTAAGAATATATATATATATATATATATATATATATATATATATATATATATATATATATATATAAAAGCACATGTATGAAGTGTAATTATAGTCCTTAGTGTATTATAAGGATCGTAACTTGAAGAAATCAAGTAGTTATATAACTTGAACTATGATAAAAACTGAAAGGTTCATATATAATACACAAAACATCACAAACTTCCACCATAACTTCCTCCTAGTTTATCATCTTTTTCACTTATAGATTCTTCTACTTACATCAATATAGTGATCATTGCAAAAAGAATAGCACAAGCAATACATATAACTAGAGAAAACGTAAGGTAATTTAAAAATTTCCAATCCATATATATTCTATATCTAATAAATAAAGTAGTCCTTATCAATTTCTACACAAAACAATGATTCTATCTCTAAATAAACCAACAACAAGCATAATATATAATTCTAAACTCTTTATTAGAATTTATGCATTGACTTGGACACAAGAAACCTTACATTTGTCATAAAAAGGGATTATGATGAAGGCCCTAGCTCCACTTGGCCTAACCAACTTGAATCAAATTCTTTTGGACATGGTAAGTTAACTTATGACATCACTAGACTAGGGGTCCCACCCATAATCTCGCTATAATAACCTCCTTCAGTTCTCACCACCTAGACTACGACATTCTATATGAGTTCGAAAGCCTATTAAAGTAAATGATAACTTATGACCAACATGTATCCCAAGTCAATGCATAAAACTAAACTAGAAAGGATTTACATTTCTTCCTTAGAAGCCAAATCCCAAAACAATAAATAATCAAACAATTCAAACAAAATCTTCACTTTAATATTCCATTAAACCACTGCCCTTACATAAACCTATTATCTTTTCCATCAAACCAAAATTTCCAAATTATCATCAAATTCTGAACCACAAAATCATGCATGATACTAGCAGACTCGTCCAACAAGACCTCGCTCAATGATTTCCATGGTGGGATCCTTGCTCAACAAGTAAAAGTCTCGCCCAACGACCTAAACACTGGAACAAAAATATAAATTTATTCACCTAGCGAGAGTAGAGTTGTCTATTGAGGCCTCATCTCCAAACTAAACTCAAATTTGACCATAGCTCAACGAGAGTCTACTATCCCAGTGAGCAGGTCTCCCCTGACTCTCTACCAAACTCGAATTTGGCACTTGCCCAATGAAAGGAGGGCTCGTCGAGCAAGTTTGCATAATGCAAAATCTTCATTTTTAGACAATACGAATCACCTAAATACACTATCTCATGCTTAAATCAACACATTAACATACCAATTTTGGTCCATTAAACTCATTAATTAAAACTTTTACATCTACACATCAAAATATGCAAACATCCCATTTCAATTTACATCTTCATCCCAAATCTACTCAATAATCCAACAATTTAGATTCAATTACTCATTTATTAACTAATTAAAACATAATTCAAAGCACAAGACATTGAAATTAACTTCCCTTACTTGAAACAAAGAAAATCCCCTTTTCTCACACTATTGCTCTCTAGAGCCATATATCCACAAGATTACTTAAACACCCATTCAAGATCCCAATTAGAGTATTAAGCATGACATTATGATCTTAGAACAATACAAGTTCACTAAAAGCAATCTTGAGTAACATACACCGCCCTAAAGCTCACATGAAACTCAAGAGCTAAAATGCCTAAAAGGTGCAAAGCAAGAACTTAATCTATTTAAATCTTTGATTAGATGGTTTTATAGAGCTCTTCGCAAGGAATAATTCTACAATTTCTTATCTTCAAATGAAGATTAGGGTCAGAAGTGAAAAGAGATGGCAAAGAGAAAATCTAGAGAGAAGATTTAGATATATGGTATTTTTAAATAAATGAACTTTCTTTATTATAAATTTATTAATAGTTTGAACGTTTGTTATTAAAATATTATAGTATTCTTACTCTTTTAAGACAACCATTGATCCTAAATCTTTTTCTAGGTTCTCATATATTCAATGCTTGATTCTAGAATTTTTTAAGCGAAAAAGAATACTCAATTTTCCTTTGTCCACTCAAGCTCATCAACAATTTAAAGATTGAAAATAATTTTAAAAAAATCATGGGCAAAACTTATGCTCACTAGGCACTCATTCTACCAATCATTCCATTTCAAATAATTTTGTCCTAAACTAACCCTTGAATCTTTTGTGTCCTATGATTGTCTCAAGCTAGTAGGGATAACAAATGAATTCGTTCATGTGGGTATTATTTGAATTCGTTCTCATTTTGATTGGATTTTCTACATTAACTGAGTGTGCATATATGTAAGGACCTAGAAAATAATTTAAGAGTAGTAGTGTTTTAAAGATGACACTCAATTATATATTCATAAAAAGTTCAACTATAAATATATTTTACATTAATTGAGTTTCATATTATAAAAACCATTATCTCTCTAAAAGACTTTTTCTAAAGTTTCCTCCGCCTTCTCTCTAACTTTTGGAGCTCGTCTCTCATCTGTTTGATGATCAAAGATCTACACTTATGACTTATCAAAATATAAAATAAAGTAAGTTCATTTTTTGTTCTATTTTGAGTTAGTTTAGCATTTTGGGGCACACGTGGTTCTAGGATTCATACATGTGACTCAAAATAGCTCAAAGTGAACCTTTATTTAGTTGTGATCATTATGATATGCTTAGATATATGCTTTGATATTTGGGTAGATAGTTACACCATCCTACGAGAACTATAGCTCTAAGAGCAACTTTGAGTCGGGGATTTTTCTACACTTGGTAAGGGAAGCAACTAGTTTAGATTTAAACATTTTAGATATTAAATTGTATGATTAAGAAATAAGATGGTTTATTGTGCTGAAATCTGGTTTAAAATTGATGTTTGTATATAAATGATTGTATTAATTTTAGTAGGTATTTGATGGGTTGCATGACCTGGCTAAATTTGACTAAGGCATTGATAGAATTATAATGTGTGTTTTTCTTATGAGAATTTAGTGAAATGCCTAGATTGATTAGTTAGGAACATGTGGCTCATTGAGCAAGATGCATAATTTGTATTCAAAAGAGCTCCAACACTTTACTTGGTAGGCAAAATGCCTCTCACTGAATGTGCTAGTTAGTGTCGGGAGGTAGGTTTGTTGAGTAAGAAAAAGAGTTGTTGAGCCAAAATAAAAATAGCAAAAACTCAAGAGCAAGGTGTGTGCTTGACTCGTTGGGCGAATTTTTAAGAATTTAGTCCTAATATTTTTTCATTGGGCGATGTTGTACTTCGCTGAGTGGAGGAGTTATATGTGAAAAAGAGTATCAATAGCATATTTTCGCTAAGCGGGTAATGTATTTGTTGGGCGAGTATCACTTCAGTGGATATTCACTAAGTGAGACATTCATTCGTTGGGCGAGTATCTTACTTATGAATGTGTAAGTCTTGTCTTTAACATATATGTTGTATAATGTGTTTGGGCATGAATTATGTGGATTGAGAATGTAGTGATTCCTAAGGTAGAATAATATTATGTGTGGTAATGCGCAAAGTGTATTGACAACATAGTTGAATTGGGATTATTCAAACTTTGCTAAGTAATAGGCCTACATAGAGAAAGATACTTAGTTGTGAGAGGCGAATGAGGTTCTTTTCTAGAGTTTCAGTAAGAGATCGAACCTCGTAGAAATAAAATATTGACCCTATCATACTCTTTGGCAGGGGTGTTACCCAACCATGACATAGTTATAACTCTTGCAAGAGGCAAGAGTGAGTGAGTGAGTGAGCGATACTTTCTTAGTCTTAAATTTCATAACTTTTTTTTTTCTTTTGCTAAATACTTTTTTTTCTATTCTAATTTTTTGGCTTGTTCTATGTGCAAAAAATTCAGTCATATCTTCAAAGTATTTTCCCTCTTACTTGATTACAAACTTTTTTTTTCCTTTTTGTAGTTATGTTCAAATATGGTGTATTATCAATTCCATTGAATTAAATATTCATGTCTCACATTTGATTATTTCTACTCCTTTTTAATGTTTTTATTTATTGTTTACCGTTTCCATGAGAATGTTTGATTTTCAATTTCAATTGTTCAGTCACATAAACCCTTTATTTACTAAGTAATATTAAAAGAATATTTTTTTTATTCTCTTTAATCATTTATTTATTAAAAGCTTTTTTTTAACTAAAATAATTTTGGTTTAATTATGTCTTTAGTCCCCATTTTCGTAGTAAAATATAAATTTGGTCCCTTTATTTTTTCTTATCTCAATTTGGTCCTTGTTTTGAGAAATTTGATGCAATCAAGTCCTTTCCGTTAGTGGTATAATAACAACGTTAAATAAGATATAAGATGTCACGTGTCAGTTCCTAGATTTTTTATTTTTTTTATTTTTTTTAAAAATAAATAATTTGTCACATGTCAACTGTCGTGGTGCCACGTGACAGTGACATGGTGATGTGGCAGTGACAATGCCACGTGTCAGTATTACGGTAGATGTCATTTCCTCATTCTCAATTTGGTACCTGTATTTAAATTTTTGTCTTAATTCAGTTCCATTTTTTAAAAAAGTTGTGCAATTTCATCCCTTTCCAAATTGAAACAAAAATTAATTTTTATTAAATTTGATATTTTTATTCAAATTGATATTTTTATTATATATTTTTAACATAACTAAATTTATTTAAATTTGTGTTTCACATTCAACTTTACTTAAAATTGTTTTCAAATTTTAAATTTATTTGTTTTTTATTGTTACATGAACTAGTTAAAATTATTTTAAAACTTTATAATTGTTATTTTTACACCAACTCAAACATTTGTGTAGAAATTATTGAACTTTACACATTTTAAAAATATACAATTATTTGAAATATAAATTCAAATAAAAAAATAATGTTAAAGTACAATGTAATAAAATATCAATATAATTTATGAATTTTTTTTTCTATTAACAACTTTAAAACAATTTTAAATAAAGTTCAATGTAAAATATAAATTTAAGTAAACTTAATTTTGTTAAAAATATTTACTAGAAATATTAATTTTGATAGAAATATTTGTGTATATTTATATAGAAATTAAATTTGGTTTCAATTTGAAGAGAGACAAAATTGCTTCATTTTTACAAAAATTGGAATTAAATTGAGACAAGAATTAAAATAAAGTACCAAATTGAGAATGTGGAAATGACACCTGACATACAAGTGATACATGACATTGTCATTGTCACATCACTCTATCATTTTCACGTGGCACGATGATAGCTTGATACGTGGCAAATTTTTTTATTTTTTTAAAAAAATTCAAAAAAATAAATAAATAATTCAAAAAATTCAAAAAATCAAGGAACTGACATGTGACATCCCATTTAATGCTGTTACTGTACCACTAATGGAAATGACTTGATTGGATCAAATTTTTCAAAATAGGAACCAAATTGAGATAAGAAAAAATAGAGGGACCAAATCGATATTTTGTTATAAAAATGGGGACCAGCATAATTAAACCAATAATTTTCATTATCCCTCAACTATTCGACTACTTTGATATTTGAACAAATTTCTCAAATCTCCAAGAGAGTTTCCACCTATAATACACTCAATTATACATTTGAAAATATTTCTCAAATCTTCGAGGTAGTTTCCACCTTATAATACCCTCAATTATACATTATTTTTTCTTTGTATCAAATTGTTTTTAGGACGCATATTTGATTATTTTTTTCATATCTTTATTTTTATCACGTAAAAAACTATTTTGATGATTTTTCATATAATTATTTTTATTTTCTATAAATGTAATTTTACCACCACAATTGTATAAAAACATTTCATTTACTATAATATAATAATTTAGTGTCATTATCAGAAATTTTGTTTGCACTATTCAATAAGCTTCAATTTCAAATGTCTAAATCTAAATTATTATTAATTTAATATTTTTCCTATGCAATTTCATTCAACTTGTGTACTATAATTTTATTTAAGTATAAACAAATATTTTGTTAGAATTTCAATAAAAGAGAATAAAAAAATATTTGAAATATTTTAAAACTTAAATACACTTTTTAATTTTATTAACTTTATTTCATTTATCACGGTGAGGGAAGTTTGACTCATACTCATTGGTTGGCACAGGAGAGGTTGTTATGAAGATGGTTGACAATGAGCAAGAACACCGGGTGTCGTCGTTGAAGGATTGGGAAGTCACTTGGTATCATGGAGATTTTGGATATAGGAATTACAAATTACAAATTGTAAACCTCTTGAACTATATCAAAAGGAGGATAGTGAAATTTTGACCCATTTTTAGCCTGTTACTTCAATTACCCTTTAATTATCTGTTTTAATTTTTTATTAATGACGTAATTTAACAATCTAAAAATGATTGGAACAGTAAATTAAAAATGAGTTAAAATATTATTATTTTATGTGAAATTTCGAAGTAGGTTTTTAGAAATGGGAAAGAATATTAGTGTTTCAAAAAATTCAAAGCTTTTGACAAGCAAATGATGTACCATTTTAGCAAATCTTGAAAGTTGAGATGCTGGACAGTAAGGGAGAGATTAACATAGTACAGAGAATTACAAATTGTAAGGCGCATGAAGCATATAAAGAAATCTAATAGCTTGGGAAAGTTAGAATTTCAAATTTGAAATCTAAAAACATAACTGTGTGTGGTGCAGAGAAATTTCAAAGTAGGATATTAGAAATGGAAAAAAATCCTAGAGTTTCAGAAAGTTCAAATCTTTTTACCAACAATTGATGCACCATTTTAGCAAAGATTAAAAGAGTACAGAGAGACGTCGGAGGAAAGCTCTTAGAATTTGAAGAGGCCTCGTGTACTACATTTTGTGGAGGTACATGTTTGAATTCGAAAAGGTCACCATAGCTATTTATTTTTCGGATACCCGTATTTTGAGATTAATTTATTTTTTTGTTATTATTCACTTTCTTTTTATTCTAAAAATATAAAAATTAACTTTTATTAAAATTATTTTATTCTTTTTAAAAATTGTTAAATAGTCATTAAAGGGTGTTAAGAGAATTTTTATTGTTATTTTTCCTCTTTGAGATAAGTTATGTTTTATTTTTGTTTTTTGTTTTTTTTTTAAATCGTGGTTATAACACGTGTATAAACTCTGTTTGTTTGTGTTGCTTCCATTTTGTATTATTTATTTATAGAAATCATTGAGTATTTATAAATTGAACTTGGTTAAAAAATGTATGCTGTACCAACTCTATAAGTAAAATAGAGATAAAAACAAACACACCTTTAAAATAAAATACTTGGAAGGTACTTTTTTCAGTGTCTGAGTAGCTAGGATAAGTTTTCCTCCCATATACGCGTGAGGCCATCGAGGATGCTGATGATGTTTGCACTGAAATGTGTTTGTTTGAGTTTTGTTGGTGTGTTGAGTTCATGTTGGGTTGTGCAAGGGTCAAAGCGTTGTGAGTACCCAGCAATTTTCAACTTTGGCGACTCAAACTCAGACACCGGAGCCATTTCTGCTGCATTCACCGTTGTGCTTCCTCCCAATGGACAAAACTTCTTGGGAAGCCTCTCCGGAAGAGCTTGTGATGGCCGTCTCATAATTGATTTCATTAGTAAGCCAAAAACACTCTTTAATCACCCTTCACTCATTCACAACATGAACCACTCACACTATGTACTAAATTTTAGTTTGGTTTACGAACCTTTCTATGCAGCTGAAGAATTAAAGGTACCATACCTGAGTGCTTATTTGAACCCGGTTGGATCCAATTACAGGCATGGAGCCAACTTTGCCACTGGAGGCTCGTCGATTCTTCCAGGTGGTTATAGTCCTTTCCATCTTGGCCTTCAAATATCACAGTTCATACAGTTCAAATCCCGCACCAGAATCCTCTTCTATCACCCTTTGGTTAACAACAGTTAGTTTTTCTTTCTTCACTCTTTTTTTCCGACTTAGTCCGTGATAGATTGATTCTCCATTATTTAGGATTTAATAAAGTACTAAAATAATAAACTAGGTTGCATTATTGAGAAACTTATCTTTTTTCTCCAACGTTCAAATATCTCTACAAAATAAAACTTTTCAAACGGTATATGCATCTACAACAATTAAACATAATCATATATAATTGTATAAGATTATTTGTTTCCTTGATTATTTTTAGAGACATTGAAAGATTTAATTTAAAGATAAGTTATATGTTAATAATTATTTTAATTTTGTTATTTATCTAATTATCATTACAACTTCAATAATTTTACATAACATAGTAAAGAACATGTTAGACGATATGCGATACACGATCAAACAATGTCTTGTAGTTGTCCAGTCTTTTCATAAATCTTGATGAGAACATTATTATCTTTACTACTTTCAATTGCACAACTAAACAAGTTAGAGAATTGATACCAATGATTTTTATTACTTAATAGTCTTTGTTATAATCAAATTCACATAAAAGTCTTATTTAAACCTTCTAATAGGGTATAATGGATCAACTAGTCGTAACAATATACAATTGTTGCAGTCCTATGATAGGTACCAAATGTTCTTACAAGGATTGAAATTACTTTATAAGATTGAGATGCTTTCTTCAATTTACTCTCTCATGCTTGCTTGCTTGTTTCTTTGAATTTTAGGACATGTTAGAATATCTCTTTCGCATTTCTCTGAATCTAACACTCAAGTTAGCAAAACATATTGAAGGTTTAATAAATGTGCAATGAATGACCAATTTATTCCTCATAAAGTCAATTTATAATATTTTAATAAGCTTTTACCTAGATGAACCTAGATTAACTTGAAGCAACAACCTTATTACCTTATTAGTGTCATATTAAATATTTAGTTATTTTAATGATGTTTATTCCACTAACTCATGTTGTTATCATGTTCTTATAGGCTACCAACATTAAGTAGTATGAGTTACATATTTTAACAAGTTTGAACATAAAGTAAATGGTAAAAAAATATTATATATCATAACCATTAACAACTTTTTCATAAAGGTGTAAAAAGTATGCTATAAGAGAAAATATTTTAAAGATTCTTCTATAAAGTTATCAATTTGGCCTAGTCCATAAGATTGGACCCTGACCCGTATGAGTTGGTGCCAGAAAAACCCACAAGACAAAATGCCCAAAAGAGTCCTATGAGCTAAGACCAACTAATTGGCTTTCTTTAAACATGAAAAAAATATTAAAATTTTAAATATATTATTGGACACATAAGCAACAATTAGTATGAAAACTAAAACTTCATCTTGAACCAACTTTCAGACTAGACCCACCTGTCTTTATCGTTGGCCTAGGTCTAGACCTTCTGTATTGACCAACCTATCACGACCTCCCGTCTACATTGGCATGTCTCGACCTTCAGCCTTCTGCCTAAGACGATCTGTCTCGACCATCTACCTAAGCCACTTGGTCACAATGAGTGTGAGAGACACATTCAAAGACAAAACAATTTAGATACTTAAAGGTGAAACTATCACTACAAGAAAATTCTTAAATATCAACCAAATTTAGAGACAAAAGAAATAATGAGTCACTATAGTGACTAATTTAGATACCAATTTATAAACATAAAATTATTGATATCTAAAATAGTCTCTATTAGGAATAAAAAATTATAATTGTTTTGTGTCTAACATTAGTTGTCCGACTACCAAAGGAATTAGTGTCTATATTGGTCACTAATTAATTAGAAACTAATTTAGACTCTAATTCCTTTGGAAGCAAAATCTTGGTAGCTAATGCTGGTAACCAATTTAGAGTCTATCTAATTCACAAGTCAATTACAATCTTTTATTCATAATAGAGATTATCTTTGATACCAATAATTTTAAGTTTATAAATTGGTATGTAAATTAGTCACTATAGTAACTAATTATTTTTCATCTCTAAAATTGCTATTTAAGAATTTTTTTCATGTAGTGTTTACTTTCCATGTAGTAACTAAATAATTTTTAATTGAATTTTTTAACTTTCCATGTGTGAGAGTGAAACAATCATTTACTACAAAAAGTTAAGTAGTATGCCTTTGTTTAATTAAAGAAGTCGTTAAATATTTACATTAATTTTGATATTGACTTACAAAGTCTTTAAAAATAAAAAAACCAATTAAATTTAAGTGTTATATATATATATATATATATATATATATATATATATATATATATATATATATAAAAGGTTGTAACATAACTATAACAATCCTTAATCATCATCAATAAACATATAAAGTTAACAAAACTAGATTTTAGATAATAGATGTTGTAATTTGATTATAACATATTAAGTACAACAGTATA
>Ga0209589_1004114_pt1 | contig 25305 bp, 11 predicted proteins | sample CowpeawhiteBW_FD_187525 | JGI IMG/M metagenome (GOLD analysis project Ga0209589, IMG submission 187525) | Root nodule microbial communities of legume samples collected from California USA - Cow pea white BW (SPAdes) (version 2) | ecosystem: Host-associated > Plants > Roots > Nodule | place: USA...
ATTAATATAATTATTATTATTATTATTATTCTTTCTATTATTCTTACTATTATTGTTACTCATATTATTAACATTATTAATAATATATTATGTTTATAATTATTATTATATTATTATAGTGATATTACTATTTTTAGTAATATTATTGTAGTATTTATATATATATATTTTACTTTTATTTATTATTGATTATATTTTAAGTACTTTTATTTTAATTTGATTTGTTATTAATTTATCTTTAATTAGTTGGATTAAAAAAATAGTTATTAATATTATATAGCCGATGAAAAAACATAATTGTTGTATTATTCTTATTATTATTATTATTATAATTAGACACAAATTTTACTGTTATTTATTTTGGGATCATATTTTAATTATTTGAATCTTTTATTTTTTGTTGTTGATTTATCTCTTTACATAGTTATAAATTATTGTTGTTAATATTAATATTAATACTCAAATTAATATTTTTACCATAAATTTATTATTATTATTATTATTATCATTAGTTTATTACTATTGGTGTTATCATTATCATTATTATCATTATTATTATTATTATTAGTGTTATTATATTATAAGTATTTTTTTAATTATAAAAAATATTAATGTACTAAATATTTTGACTAAATAATTTTTTTTATTTTTTAAAAAGATTTTAATTTTTATTAATATTATTACTATTTTAATGGATAAATATATATTTTCTAAATTTATTTAAATAAATATAATATCAATTATATTATTTTTCTTTAAAAAATCCGTACATATGCACAGACTAGTTATTAAGAAAAGAAATATCACTAGTTAATAAATTCATAGCCTATTCTCTCTTTTAGGATAACGCTTTTCACTGTATTTGTTTCAACGACAGAAACACAACGAACAATGATTCATGGAAAAAAGCTCAAATTTCAAGATGAAAAAATATGCCAAGACAGTTTTTGTTTTAAAACTTCATGTGAAGATTTGCAACGAAATAAAATATATACATATGTTATATTCTTATATAATTAGTTTTTGTTACATTTTAATAATAAAATAATACAATATAATAAAAATAATAATAATAACAATAATTATAATAATAATAATATAAATAATAATAATAATAATAATAATAATTCAATTTTATCAATTAAAATATTTTTAATTTATTAAAATTATCAAATCACTTATTAATTTTCATAAATTTTCGAATCTCTTAGTTTCTCATTATCTTTCTCTTAATATAAACAACCATATTGTTATCTCATTTTCTCTTCAAATTCACTGCTTTTAACCTATCTCCAAATTCAAAGACAACTTTTACTATTAACATGTTCTAGGGATGGTCTTATAATGGTTGACAATAAGGAAAATTAACAATTGTTGCCTATTTATATTTTAGAAAAAAATTAATCTCTTCATATGGTTGTTTAAAATAAAAAATAAATGCTATGGTGACATTACTTTTAATCACTTGATTATAGATGTTAGTTACTTTAATCAGAAGTTAATAATACAAATAAATTCTAAAAAGGAAAATTTCCTTGTTATTTTATTATATACACATCACAACGATGAATTTAATCTTAACATATATATACGAAAAGACAAAATTCTCTGCTTTTTTGACCAAAATTTCCAAACATTTCATATATGTATATGATAGATGACATATATACATTTAACTTAAACAAATACATCCAATCGAATGACAAACTAAATTCGAAATAAATTAAAATGTTTTATGACCCTATATTCTTAAAAATCAACTTCACCACCATGAACAAATTCTTACTTTTACATATTATTGTGTCCTTACATAAAAGAAAAAGGAAATTATCACCAACTAAAGAATGAATCACTTTTTTGTGTGTGTAGAATGTTCCTTTTTCAACATTTCAAACAAACTTCCATCATAAACACCTCGGATTGTTTCCTTCTGTAGTAAGCCACTCTTGTCTTTGGCAACTTTATAAAGGATTTTCCATTCTACCAAGCCACCAATCCTTTTATATACATGTTAATATTCTATTATTAGAAAATAATAATAATAATAATAATAATAATAATAATAATAATAAGGGTTAGATATATTTCTTGGTATCAAATTATTGTAAAAAAATTGTGTTTCATATCTAAACATAATTCTAAAATATTTAATCTTACATTTTATGAAAGTTACGTAAATATTTTACTATTTCTATTTAGTTTAGAAATGAAACACAATCTTTTGTAATTGTTGAAAATGAAAAATATATCTCACCTTAATAATAATCGATCAATGGTGAAAATGTTAAATTAAAAGACAAATTTATACCTTCCTTTGATATCTTTGGGGTCTCTATTTGCTTGTATCATCTGCATTAGCTCATCGTATGTTAGGGCATTTGGTTGAGTATGTGCATGTTTGGTGAAAATGGCTTCAAATTTTGAGGGAACAAACCTAAAAAATGGTCATAAATTAACTATAATATTGGCAAATATTAAAACCATAATATGAAATGTGGAATACTGTGTGAAAATATTTAGCTACCTTCCTTCAGTATCATAGACTCCAGTGTCACTGCCATGTTTGCCCAATTGGATGTTCTTAATTTCAATTGGGAAAAGTAAAGATGGAAACTTTCCCTAAAACACAAGAAAATGTTTTAAGGAGTTTATATATTTGTTTTCAAAATTAGATTGATTATTCCAAAAGGCTAAGATACTTATTATAAGTTTAATGATCCAATCAATACTGAATTAGTAATAGTAAGTTATTATAACAATTAAAAAACACACAACAAAATACTAAAAAGTATAATAGCAGAATTTTATGATATTAAAAACTAAAATAAATTATAAATTTATATAATTTTCTAGATTTAAAATAAAATATGTTACTATACTCAAGTTGAAATTTCAACATTATACATCTATGTTTACTAATAATAACAAGTATATAGATAGGATAAAAAAGAAAATAAAAAATATTTTAGTTCTCTTAAATTAAAATAATATATTAATGAGTTTTTTTAATCTAATTTTAATCCATTTTATCATTTTTCTTTACTACTTTGCGGTTCTATTGTTGATTTTTTCACCTGATTTTGTGTTATAGTTTAACATTTTTTGTTTACTTTTTTATCCAACCAGTTTTCATTACTTTGGTAAAATTGATCGGACGTGACAGACGAGTTCATCAATCTATCTATAAAAAAATATAGGTTGGATTGAAAATTGGGATCCATTTTGGTTTGGTCTATGTAACTTGTCATATAAGTTAAAAATGCTAGTTAATGCGACTCTCTTCGTTGGTTCATTCTTTTAGATTAAAATTTTAGAATAAAAGTAATTTAAAAGATTAACTTTTCTATATTAATTTTTTTTAAGATGTGTAAATATATAATTGTATTATATTTTAAATTATTAACACTTACAAATTAAATTTTAATTATTAATTAAAATAGAGTAATTTAATATAGAAATATAATAATTATTTTAATTTATTTAATTAAAAACATTGATTAATCCAAAGTTTAGAAAATATTTTATTTATTAAATATGTTTTTAATATTAATTTATATATATATATATATATATATATATATATATATATATATATATTAACAAATTTTAAAAGTAATAATTTTTAAAAAATTGAAAACAAATTAAAAAAAAGTGATAAATAAGCTCAACTCAATACCGAATGAGTTATCATCCGTCCATAATCCATTTTGGACGGATCAATGATGACCAAATCAAAATGTATCGAACTGATCTCTTTTATCACCTCTACTTGTATTCACTTTTACTTCTACTTAATTAGATGTATCAAAAGCGTCTATAATAATTTGCGCCAATTTATTGATGATAAAGTGGTACAAAAGTTTTGACATATTGAACCATACAATTTATTTAATTCGAAATATCTTTTTTAATATTATAATTCTTGGTTTGAACACATATGCCCTCATATATCAAATTATGGACAATAAATCTTGATCATTGCAATTATTTCTTTTACAGTTTTTACACTTATTCTATAGTCATTGGCCGAAAGACTTTATCTTGAAAATCATAATTGACAAATAATAAACTTCTAATAAAATTTAAACATAAATAATAATAGATATAATGAACAAAGTTAGATCCATGAAATTTATTTTCAAAATACCGAGGTTAAACTAATAAAGTTGTTTTTGCTAATAAACATAAAAATTTAAGAAAAAAAAATAAGGAATAAAGAGAAGTACTGGACGAGTAGTTTGACTAAGACCCAAATTGATGAACAGAGAAAGTCCAACGGACGAAAAGATTCCATTTCCAATTTCACGTAACCCTGCATTTAATCATAAATAAAAATTTTAATGTGCTCTCTACAATTGTTTTTCATTTTTTCTTTCTTTCCCATAAGTTACACAATTTTTTTATATATTTTCTATTAATTTTAAGTCATTTTATTTTTCATCTTACATGTTTTATAGAGAAATTCATCCAATCATTGCATTTAAAAAGACATTTACTGGTGCCAAAAATTTTAAAATGCAGTAACGCTAAAACCTCCAAAACTTCTACCGTGAAATGCTGGCACAATGACAATATAATTTTTTTTTTCAATTAAACACGAGATACATGTAACTAGTTCACATTTATTCAAAATTAATTAATTTTTTAATAATGTTAAATTTATATGAAATTACTATTTTTGGACTTTTTTCAAACAATTAATGTACAGAAATAATCATTTATAACAAAAATAAAGAAATTACTAAATCATTTTCTTAATTAGTAATTTGCATTTATTGGCTTAATTAAAAATTTGGTTTTTATAGTTATGAGTTATTCATTTTGATATCTATGTTTTACTCTATAGTCTTAATATAAAATCTTTTATTTATTCTATTAAATTGATGTTAACACCGTTTAGAAGATGATAATATAAAAATTTGAAAAAATGTCTAAAGGTGCTAAAATGGAAGATGAGTCAAATTTTGACACATGACATATTCAAACAATATTAAAACCAATTTAACAAAAAAATAACAAATCAATTCTATTTGAAAAAATATCATGACTCAATTGAATTAAGAAAATATAAAAATCAAAGTGGAACATAAGTTTAAATATAAAAATCAAATTACTAATTAAAAATTCTCTGCTTTATCTTTTAATTAGGAAAAATAAATATTAAAATAAAAACTTACATTAAACATATATCATGGATGTGCAATGAGTAAAACCAAAAGAGTAAATGGTTAGAGAAATAAAATCACTTATACATATAGTTAGAGGTGACAATGTGAGCTTGACTAGGTGGATCGGTCCGCAAACCCCCCCCAAAAAAGCAGGGTGGGTCGAGATATTAAGTATGTTGGTATGTAAAAGTCCAACTCATATTACTCGTAGTCCGCGTAGACCAGAGGTGAGGTAAAGCAGGCTGATCCACGACTTGCATAATAATAAATAAATAAAAAAACTTGCTCTTGTGTATGTTGGCTACTTTCCTCTTAGACTGGCGTTCCAAATTCATGTATGAGTGAAGAAGACAAGTGTTATATATTTTTGTATATGTTAAAATTTGAAGAATTCGTCGTACACATAAAAAATACGAATATAGTATGAATATGTTGAAAATGTTAGATTATCAATTTATTATTCAACTTTCCAAAGTTTTTGCTTATTTTTGTGAACTTGTTAATGTTTTTTAATTTGTTGAACATTGAAAGCTTTATCATAAGAAATTAAAAAAAAAATGTCATCCCATGAGCCACAACCTATGCAAAATGTGTTAGACTTTTGAGTTTGTATTTTCAAAGCGAGATGGGCCAATCTGACCTACATTTTGTGACCAAGTGTGGAGCAAGCTTAAACGGGTCGAACCAACCCGCATTGCCAACCCTATATATAATTATGTTCTAAATGGTATTAATACCAATTTAACAAAATGAATCTATTTGACTCTTTTTTAAATAAAAAAAATTGAGGAAAAAAATTGAAAAATACACGAAATGAACACCAAAATATTAGAAAAGAAAAACCTATTAAGCCTTAAAAAAATATAAATCTATAGTAATCATGAGTGAGGAAAGTAACCTTGAAAAGTTTCCCATGGATAAATGACACCATCGTGATTCTTGTCAAAGAAAGCAGCATGCTTCTGCAAAACGTTTTCGTGAAGTGGAGTTGGTTTCTCACCACCTACTTAAAAAACATAACATAACGTTATATGAATATTTTATGAAAATAAATATTCTCTTAATGTCATATATAACATTGGAGTGTCATTTATGAGTAATTATCTCTTAAAAATAGGATGAGAATATTAAAGGCTGAAAACAGAAATAATTTTGTGATTAATTGACTTGTTAACAAATATTTAGGTAAAAAGATAATAATTTTAAATTTTAAAGGGATGAAAATTAAAGAAAATATTGTATAGCAACTAAAATAAAAATGGTCTTAAACTTATAAAGACTTTATAAATTTCAAGTTTAATAATAAAAAATTCTATTACAAGAATTCTTTTTCTTTCAATTTCGTCGTACTATTTCAAATTTTCTTCATTTCATCTTAAATAAATGTTAGTGTAATATTCTCTATCAAATTTGTAATAACTTCTTATAAAAGTGATATTTATTGTTTGCATTACATATCAAGGAGTTATGGTTACTAGTGAAACAAATCAATAATATTACCATTAATATAATATATTAAACCGGAACAAACTTATTAAAACCATTCAAAATAATAAATAAAGAACTAAAGAAGTTATTAAATATAAATTTTTCAAGAGTAAATAAAAGCACAAATATATGAAACAAAATATTTTATTTTAAAATATAGAGAATTGCATTGCATACCCTTTTGTTTTGTGGTTTCCAAGGGATGAGAAGAAGCCATGTGAATAGGAAAATTGGAAGAAGAAAAGAGCTTTGATTTCTTGGTTTGAGTAGAAGAAGCTAGTTAAGAATTATAAGTAGTTGAAATGGTTAAATTCATATTTATAAGTATATGCTAAACATAGGGTGTGTTTGGCTTAGCGTGTAGGAAATGATCACCACCCTTAGACACAACGCATTTGGAAAAGCCATTTTTTTTATTAATTTTATAAGGGAAACAAACAATGCTTTATCTTAAAACACTTGTCCTCTTATGCAGCTAGGAACAAAAAAAGTGGAGTGATAAACTAATCAATTCAGATAAACCACAAAAATCACCATAAAAGAATAAAAGAATATCAATATGTATAAAAAATCTATATTTTTTATATAGATTTCTTTGTTTTTATATTATTTTATTTGAATTTAAGATTGAAGGAATTTAAAATCGTTTAACTGTTATTTAGAAGGAAATAAAAGAAGAAAATAACTGAAACAGTTTTACATGTATTAAAGAATACATCAAGAAGTAAATTGTGATAAAAAAACATCTTTGTACATATATTGCTATAATATAAATAGATTTCTAATCCATTATTATTAATAAAAATGGATGTATATTTAAATTTTAAAAAATTTTAAATTTACTTTTTAATTTTTAACACTAAAAATTATGATATTATGTTTCAGTATTATTTTATATACTTGAATTATTAAAATAATTTTATTTATAACCGGCCTAATTTTAAAAATGTTACTAGATATTTACCCTCTAACATCATGTTCAAAGCTAACTACACAAAACTAAAGCTAATAGGAAAATATTTGTTAATATTTATTATTATTATTATTATTAGATATTATTTATTTTGGGTTTTTATTATTTATTATAAAGAACAGTAATAATCATTCTTTTCTTCCACGTTATCTATCTGCATAAGTATGCAGAAAAGGGATGTACTTTGGCGTGCACACAACACAATGGTTATTACTGAAGTCAATATTCGACAGAAACTTTCAAGTGCTTCATAATGAATATTTTTCATTTATTTGCACTTCTTCTGGGTCAAGCTTAGAAGCATAAATTTTGTTGTGTTATTATCTTATTTTAAAATTAAGAAAGAATCATTTATGTGCATATATGATGCTATAAAAAGTGTAAAAATAAACATATAACTGTATTCATTATAATACTCTAAAAATTAAATTAGTAAACTTATGAAAGAACTTATACAAAGCTTATAATAATATGCAATACAACCTAAAATACACACGATATATACACATAAATATTTATACCTACATAGTGAAAATAAAATAAAAAATTTTATATTTATATTATGTTTCAAACATTATTCTTGTAATGTTTATATTACGGGTGGCAATATGAGTCTTGCCCGTCGGGTGGCCAGCAGACCTACTAAAATAACGCGAGATGAGTTAGACTAGTGAATCCACAAGCCCGCGCAGTGTCCGGCCCATAGAAGTCTGTAGCCCGTGCGGGCTGGTCTGCGGTCCGTGCGGACTGACTCGCAAGTCCGCATAAAAAAAACTTGTACTTGTGTATATCAATTACTTTTTTACTGGGTTCTTGCATTAACGTTCCAAATTATTGTAAGATTGGAAAAGATAAGTATTATCTATTTTTTAATGTGCTAAAATTTTAAGAATACGTCGTGTATGTCAACGTATGAATATGAATATGATGAAAATGTTGAATTATCAATTTATCATCCAACTCCCCAAAGTCTTTGCTTAATTTTGTGAACTTCTTAAAGTTTTCCAATTTTTTAAACATTGAAATTTTTATCATAAAAATTCAAAAACAGGTTGGCCCGCACTTATACGGGACGGGCCATACTTTTCAACCCGCGTTGAAAATGCAGGGCGGGACGGGCCAGCCTGCATTGTTCGGGCCAAGTGCGGGTCATGTCGGCCCACATTGCACCCCTAGTTTACATACATAGTATAGTTATCGTTGTTAACAAAACAAATAACACATACAAGGTTATGCTAATGACATAGGAGAATAATATAAAAGAAAACACTTCATTAGCAATCTACAAACAACTTTATCGATGAAACTCAAAATCATGGATGTAATCTATTAAAGATATTCAGCAAAAAAAAAAAATATATCAAAAGATGTCTTCCGAAAGACTCATATTAAGCATGTTTTACCAAAGATAAACATTTGATCCAATCTAAAAAACAAATTTACAAGTGAACCAAAAACATAAGACCAAGCTAAGTTCATTATAGCCTATACCATACATTCACGCTAGTTGCGGTGTGTGAAAACTCCATTTGCTTCTTACCACTTTATATCTTAGCCTATATGACTTGAATTATGAGTGAAGAAAGGGGATCTCTGTTACGATATAAGTGTTAATATTTATTTTTTTAATCAAACAATAATTCACATATCATCTTAGATATGTGACCACAAACTCTTATAAGTTTCATCATTCTCATGTCAATTTCAAATCATCACACATCCTTCATATGTTTCAATGAAAACTTAAAAATACTCTTTCGCTCAAGCAACATTTGGCTCGATCAACGAAATAATTAAACATATGTTGAAATTCACTTAATTAGAATTCTATTTGCTCAGCCAAAATACTCAACATAACAAGTGAATTTTGGTTCGTTTAGCAAAGATTTTTCTTGTCTAACAAATGACCACTAGAAGATTTTATAAACATAATTTCATTAAGTAAGATTATGACTTAACCAACGACTCCATACACTTAAAAGAAGAGAAGGAAAGAATGAAAAAGAGATAGTTGCATGACATCACACATAGAAAAAGTATAATATTTAATGGACAAATATTACCTGCATAAGATGAATTGTTAAAATATTTAGATAAGAACAATATAATTAAAAAGCACATGACGTGAGATATACATAAACTTATTAAGTCTATTAATTTAAGTTTGTTTACAAGAAAACATACTTAAAAATTGTGCAGTGGCAGTTAAGTAAATAAAAGCTAGTTATTGAAGTATGATGTTGACCACCAAACTTAAATAAAAATAGTTTTACATCTATTATCTTTTTAACAAACTTAAATTAATTTTTACATCTGTAAATTTTTTAATAGACTTAAAAATGTGTTATTTTTACATCTCTTACTTTTGTAAGAGACCTAAAAAAGTGTTTTAACCCTTGAACATCTCTTATTTTTACACCATGTTTTCACTTTTCACTTGCTGAACTCTTACCCTCTTTCACTTTCCAACCTTTTCACTCCACAATAGCAGCAACAACATTCCTCCAGCAACATTCTTTAATGAATGATGGGTAAGTATAGGCTACTTAAAAAGCTCACAAAGATCAAAGGTCAGAGTCCTCTCAGGTGTACACGCACAGTTTACAAAATCCAAATCAAACTTAAAATTTGCATAATAATTAAGGAAAATTATGTTTTAACAGATTTTTTTTGACACTTGACAAAATTTTCATAAATAAAATTAAAATATATTAATTTTTTATTCTTTTAACAAAGATAAAGTAATAAAATAGTATTTTTTTACCTAAATTAGTAGTTTGTCAAAGTTTGTAAAAAAAACTTTGTTTCCAATAATTAATTGCACATATCCGTACTTTCGACATCACCAAATATTTGGCTGAGATTAATTTTATTTTAAATGATTACCTAACTACTTTTATGGTTAAACCATACATTTGTCACACTTTTAATATCTTTCGGTTATTTTTTTTATTTTAAGCTCAATTTATAATTATTAAGTTATTTTAAGATTATAATTAGTTTACAATATTAGAATATATATATATATATATATATATATATATATTTTTTTATATTAATTTTTTTTTATATTTTTTTTAAATATTTATTTTTTTTTTTTTTTATATGTAAATTTGAGTATTCTTAAAAGTATTTACTCAGGATAAATTTATGTTAATAAATGAAATTTATTTTTAAATTTATCTATTGATAATACATTTTATTTTTTAATAAATCTTTTTTGTAATTTATAAATTGATGAACTAAATTTTGATATATATTTATTTTAGTTATCCTAACATCAAAAGTAGATGCAAGATTCTTCTGTTTATGAAGATGATGACATGAAAGAAGCAGAGGATGATTCTATGTCAAAGTTTATGGCTATGGTACCTAGGTTGATGAGAAAACAAAAAATAGTACAATCGAACTTCAGAGTATTTGAACTCAAAAATATAGTACCGATCAACATTAACTTCAATGATGTATTTGAGTTGATTGGCAGAGAATGGTTGTTAAACATTTATATCATCCAATTATGGTGCATGTAAGTATTAATGTCTCTTCTATATTTACCATATAGAAATCTATGACATTTAACTTATAATTCTTTGTTCTAGGTATATGAGCACAATGAGTGTGGAGCAAAGTCAGTCACATGTATACGAGTTTCTTGAGCCCTAAGCCATTCAAAAATTTGGGAATACAAAGGTTAACATATAACAATACATGCAAACATGGATGCCCACCTATGTGTTTACTTGGCTCCATACATTGAAGAGCTAGTCTTACCAAATGTATCTTTCCTTTTTCAAAGTTATGGTAATTATTCAACTAATCATTTGCCTTTTATTGTAGGTCGCATTGGCAATTAATAATGATTATTCTTGAGGATTGCATAGTTGTTTGGTTTTGTTCTTTTCATAAGAAACCCAACAACGAACTGGAGAACTTATTACAAGGGTAATGATAAAACTTTTATATCATCTATAAGTACATAACAATTATGACTAATGTGTCATTAATTTAACTAAAGTTGTGAGTGGCACAAACATTTTATGTCAAAGAAACAAACAAAAGCAAGTTCAAATTATATTTCCTAAGATGATACATCATTTAAATGTAAATTTAATTATTTTATGTGCAAGTTATATGATATGAAGTTTTCTTTCTTTTATTACAATGGAATAGGCAAATTAGTTCATAGGAATGTGAGTACTACACGATGCATTTTATCAAAGCTATTGTTCAAGCATGAATTTACGATATTTGGACAACGGTAAACACTTATAACTAGTGCTTGAATTCTACGATTTTAGGTGCTCCATTACATAACAACATTGTTTGTTTTAGGAGTTCGATGATCCATCACCAATATCAACGGAGGCCATTGCTGAAATAACACATCAATCGATAACTTATCTCCTCCAACATGGAGATTAGGTTTTGATTAAGAGTTGTTTAAACTTTGTTTAGGTTATGTTTAGATTTAAAATTTTAAGCTAGACTTTGTTTAGACTAAAAATTTTAAATTAGTCATCTAATTGTTTATTTTGATTTGGAACTTTTTATTATGTACTTGAATTGAACAATTTGAAATATATATTTTGTTCTGCGAAATTTGTTGTATTTTAGGTTTTGGTTTTGTCATAAAACAATTAAAATAAAAAATAGCAAATTTAAGCTTGTTATAGTCACAAAAGACTTAAATTCGATGCCATTTTTATTTAAGGTCTAAGTTTAGTAGGCAGTAGCAAACTTAAATTTTAAGTTTGTCATTCAATAACAATCTTAAATTTTAAGTTTGTTCTTTAACGAACTTAAAGTTTAGGTTTGTTACTAACTGACAAACTTAAAATTTAAGTCCGTTGAATCTTAGTCTGTTGTAAAACAGATTTGAAAAGTCCAAAATAATAGACTTAAAAGAACACATTTTAGATCATAATCCAAATTTTTGTTTGATAAATCAAAATGTAAGCACAACCAAAAACCTTAAGAAAATCATATTTGGAGTTTTATTAAAAGGTTTTTCATAAGGTGAAAGATTGTTTAAAACATACATATGAAGATTATTATGATATAGACAACACTAAAAAAAGTTTCACCCTAAAACCCTTTAGGCAATGATGCCCTAACCATGAGAGATAAACAATATTAACCACATGCTTATGCTTTCTTTCAATAGAGCCATTTTGTTGGTGTGTGTATGTGTGGATAAGTGAGCCTACGTCTAATATTGTGAGTGTTGAGATATTTTGCAAGACATAAGAATTCCTTAATATTGTCAATTTGAATAGCTTTTAATTTGTGATTAATTTGATTTTCAACAAATATTTTAAAAAGGGTGAAAATAGTTGAAACTTGAGATTTAGATGAAGAAAATAGATCCACATAAATTTAGAACAAGCATATAAAAAAGTTATGTAATATTTTGCATTACCAATACTAGGCATAAGGGAATGACCCCAAATGTCATTGTAAATCAAATCTAAAGGAGTATTATAAAATGTATCTTATTTGGAAAAGGGATTCTGATGCATTTTTGTTTGAACACAAGACTCACAAAAAATATTAGAAATAACAATATAAGTTTTGTTAACATGAATATTATTTTGCTTCAACACTTTCTGGACAATTTGATAATAAGCATGTCCGAGGTGGAAATTCCATAAAAGAACTATAGAATTTACAAAAGTGTGATTAACACTCAAAGTGGGAGAATAGTAGAAGGGGTAAAAAACATATAATACATCTTTTATGAAGCCTAAGCATAATATGTTTTTTGTCTGAATTATTAACATAGAAAACATTAGAATAAAATTCAAAATACACATGATTGTCTTGGCAAATTGGTAACACAAATTAGATTTTTTGAAAATGAGGAATATGCACAAGATTTTTTTTAAAACAAGTGTGTTTTTGTGTGTGACTTATGAAAAGTAGTAGAACCAATATGGGAAACAAACATACCCTCTCCATTACCTAAAGTGATCGATTCATTTCTAGTGTAGGAACACTTGGTTGTAAAATTATTAAAGTCATGAGTGATATGGTGCATAACACCACTATCCAGATACCAAAAAGGATCATTAGAGTGGAGGGTGTTCCCATATTTGAAGGATTATCATCATGAATTTTTAAGGAACAAAGTTAAGATTGGTTAGCAGAAATGGAAAGTTGAAAGTCATGTTCAAACTTCTGCCAACAATTTGTGACAACATGACCAAACTTGTTTAAAATTTGACATTGTGGTTTCTGTTGTTGCCAAAAACTTCTTGGAGCATTCTTAATGTTGTTGAAATGTTGGTTCTTAATAAATGAGGTGTTTCCGTTTGTAGATTTGTTGTTTCGCTGGTAGGATTGATGAACTTTGTTTCTATATGTGTTGCTGGAACCAAAGATGATGACGTTGTTTATAATAACAAAATCAATGGTTTTGTATTTTTCAAGACGCTCTTCATGGAACAAGAGCACAAACTCTATTTCTTCCATAATGCAAGGATTTGTGCAAGTGAGAATATAAGTGACAAAATTGTCATAGTCATCATAAAGACCATAAATAATTGCTTCAATGTGGTATTCTATGGAGATAGAAGATTCAATAGCTACCAGGGTGTCTACAATCTTCTTGATATCAAGAATATATGTAGCGACATTTCTATCCTTTTTAGGTGTTCTAAGTTGAATCTTTAAAGATTTTACCTTTGTTCTAAATTGAGATGCATGATAAACGTGCAACTTCTTCCAAATTTTAGAAGAGCAATGGTGAGGCCAACCATTTGAGTGAGAATAAACATGTCCGTAGAAGTAAGATGCCAAGCAACCAAGAGTTGATCTTGTTGTTCATATTAGACATAAGCGGGATTAACAATGTTATGAAGGGCATTATCAGGATTAAGGTATTTGGGAGAGGTATATTGACCATCCAAGAATTTGAAAATTTGTAATCCTCTAATTGTGCAAGCACATGTTACTATCAGATCAAGAAGTTTTTAGTGGTAAGTTTGAGGGAGATAGGTGTGTTGAAAGTGTGAGTGTGGTAAGAGGAGGTAATATTGGTGGTTTTAAATTGTGAGTAGAAGAAGATTTTTCAAAGGCCAAGACAATAGTTGTGATTACCTTGTAAGGAAAAGAAACAAAGAAAGAGAGAAAGGGAAATAGTATTGAATAACTACGAAAAATATTTACAAACAAAATGTTAACTAATGTAGTTATACTAGAGGAAAAACACAAATATATAACATAATCAATTTTTATGTGTTATATTACTATACACTTCATGCTAAAAGTAAAAAGAGTAAAATATTGTCTATTTCCTACACCATCATTATTGTTACCATCATTGTTTCACCTCCTGTCTCCAGGCTACTAAAGTCATTGATATGAGAATGAGGAAGAAAAAAGAACAAAACAACATGTTTGATGGAAATCTTATTTCAGAAAGTTTGTTACGAAATGTATAATACATAATTTAAAAAAGCTTGTTTTGAAAATCTTGTTCCAAAAATTAAGTTTTGAAACTCATTTCATTAAAGTTTGCTTTGGAAAGCTTATTTTTTAAAAAGATTATTCCAAGAAGGGTTAAATATGTTTTTGGTCTGTCAAGTTTCAGTGAATTTTGGAATTAGTCCCTCTTCGAACTTTTATACCAATTTAGTCCTTCATCTTTAGAAATACGTGAATTTAGTTATTCTTATCAAATTTTGTTAGGTTTATTTGACATTTTAAATGCGTTTTATGATAATATTTGAGTTAACATTAAAGCAAAAATGTGTCAAAGGGTGTAAACAATTCAAATACTATCATGAAATGCACTTGAAATGTTAGATAAACCTAATAAAATTTGGTTAAAAGGACTAAATTCACGCATTTTTTAAAGATGAAGGACTAAATTGGTCAAAATTTTTGAAAAGAGACTAATTCCAAATCTATTAATAATACAATTCAACGTAGCAAAAAGGCAACTTTTTAAATGACCCACAAAAAGCAAAACACACAAAATTAACTCAAAATAGCATTTTCTAACACTCTATTTGTTTGATAAGTGGCAAAGCCTCGCGATGACACGTGTCACTCAATTTCTAAACTCTAATTTCTTCACACTCCACTCTTCTCTCACTCTCTGTCGTCAACACTCTTCTCTCACTCTCTGTGTCAACACTCTTCTATCACTCTCTAGCGTAACCCTAACAACTTTTCTCTCACTTTCTACCGTCACCCTACTTTCTTTCACTTTCTTCACACTCAATTTCTTTCACTCTCTTCACACTCAACTCTTCTCAACCACACCATATTCATCTCCGATCATGTTTTTACATTCTGATTTCACATTTTTTAGGTTTTTTCCGATCAGTTTTTGGTTTTGCCTTCACTGTTAACCCTTTATGTTTTTTTCTATCATCTCTGATCATGTTTTCGTTTTGTTTTTATGGTTTTTACATGCTGATTTCACATTTTTTAGGTTTTTTCCGATCAGTTTTTGGTTTTGCCTTCACCATTTACCCTTTATGTTTTTTCTATCATCTTCGATCATCTCAGATCAGGTTTTCATTTTGTTTTTATGGTTTATTTGTTTCTTTTTTGTGTTTTCCATCATTTTCGACCACTACTTCGTAAGTTTTTGTTGTTTTTTGTTTTTACAGGCTGATTTCACATTTTTTAGGGTTTCTCCGATCAGGTTTTGGTTTTGCCTTTATCGTTTACCCTTTATGTTTTTTCTATGATCTCTGATCATCTTCGATTAGGTTTTGGTTATTGTTTTTAGGGTTTATTTGTATCTTTTTCTGTTTTCCATCATATTCGACCACTACTTCGTAATTTTTTGTTGTTTTATGTTTCCATGATAATTTCGTAGTTTTTATAGGTTGATTTCACATTTTTTAGGGTTTCTCCAATCAGGTTTTGGTTTTGCCTTTACCGTTTACCCTTTATGTTTTTTTTGTCATTTCTGATCATCTCCGATCATGTTTTGATTTTTGTTTTTAGTGTTGATTTGTATATTTTTCTATTTTCCATCATATTCGACCACTACTGCTTAAGTTTTTGTTGTTTTATGTTTCCATGCTAATTTCTTTGTTTTTACTAGCCGATTTCACATTTTTTAGGGTTTCTCCGATCAGGTTTTGGTTTTGCTTTCACCATTTACCCTTGATGTTTTTACTATCATCTCCGATCAGGTTTTGGTTTTGGTTTTTATGGTTTATTTGTATATTTTTCTGTTTTCCATCATATTCGACCACTACTTCTTAAGTTTTTGTTGTTTTATGCTTCCATGCTAATTTCTTTATTTTTACAGGCTGATTTCACATTTTTAGGGTTTCTCCGATCAGGTTTTGGTTTTGCCTTCACCGTTTACCCTTGATGTTTTTACTATCATCTCCGATCAGGTTTTGGTTTTGGTTTTTATGGTTTATTTGTATATTTTTCTGTTTTCCATCATATTCGACCACTACATTAGAATTTCTATGTTTTTACCGTATGATTTCACAATTTTTATGGTTTATTTCTAACTTTTTCTGTTTTCCATCATATTCGACCACTACTTTGTTTTATTTGTTTTTACAGGATTATTTCACTGTTTTAGTGATTACCTATTTTGTAGGTTTTGAAGATTGATATACAGGATGTCTCAAAATGACAGTCATGAGTTTAGTCTGAAGTTGGAACTCATTGAGTTCTATTAAAGTGCATTTAATTGAAGTTGGAATAGTGATTATTCTTTTTAATTTTGATATGCATTGATATTATTTTCATCTCAATTTATTCTGTTCATCTTTTATTGTCAGTGGTTGTTGATTTCTTGGTTGTTGATGTTATTGTATTGTATCGGATGTAACGATATTAATACATAATTAGTTTTTAAGTGTATGCTTGATTTTTGTTTTTTGATTTTTTAAAAGGACTTGCTCAATTTTCTTCATTGCAACCCAAGGTGGATCTGTTTTCTCAGGCAGTGTTGGAATTCAATGTAGAGGAAGTAATGTTTTTTATGCAAAAGATACAATACTAGCTGCAATTTTATGCAAGAAAGATGGCCAGCTGCTTTGCTCATGCTCTGTCTTGAGGATCTCAAAGCCAGAACCAAAGTTGTTGTCCATGGGATTGTATATGAGAACTAATAATGTAGAAGTTTTGAAACCAGTATTAGATATCATTTTAATTTTGTTAAAACAAATTAGATATCTCTTAATTATTTTATTCAACCTTATAATTTATTTGTAACCTTATGATGTATTTTGTTTATGTAGTTTACCCATATGTTATGTTGGAGTCCTCAGTTAATTAACATCAGGTCTTTTCTTTCCTTTATCTTCGATGCAGCTACATGACTGCATCATGTTACTTCTTTCCTTTTTCAGCTTTTTGATCTCTTCATAGTTTTGTTTTTCTTCTTTGTTGTCTTCATATTTCCTTTTCTTGAAACCTTCAAACAATATCTTTATTTCCTTTTAAATGTCCTGTAGCTTTTATTTTTCTTTTGCTCTCTGCCATATTTTCCTTTTATTCCACAACATTGAGCTGTGTGAAAAAGAGCTTTTGTTTTTTTCTCTGGTCTTGATATGTTTGACCAGTTGCTTTTCCCACATTTTACTCACTTTGGGAAACCAAAACCAAAGTATGCGTATGGTTTTTGTTTGAATGAACCATAGTAGGCATTTCATAAAAGTTGTTTTTGTTTCTTCTGTCCTCTTCATATGTTTGACAGTTGCTTATCTCGATTTTTACTAAATTTGTGTAACCAAAACCACAACATGTGTACGATTTTAGTTTTGATGTATTATCTCTACAAATACATCAGACTATTCTTATTTTTTTATGTTCTCTACAAATACATCTATCCACAACTTCCTTTTTTCACTATTGTCTAATTTTCCGTTTTCCTTACACCATGTCTGCTTTGCAAAAACAAACCTAGTCATTACAAGAACTGAACCCAGAGAAGGAAAGCTGGAATATTATTGCAAGAGTGGTAACGTTATGATTTGTAGAAGATTACACAAAAGGAAAATCTCCATTTTGCATGGAGATTGTTCTTCAAGACAAAGAGGTACTACACCATACTATAAATGTCCGTCATTTTTTTTACTTTTCTTTATTTTTTTTAATTTCCATGTTATATTATAATGTGATATATGAAACTGTTTGTGCAGGGTGTTCTAATCCATGCGTATGTTAGACGCACACTGATATACAAATTTCAATTTGAAATCAAAGAGGATAATGTTTACTCCATTCAGTCTTTTAGTGTTTCATGTAATGGTGGTTCTTATAGAACTACAAATCACGCCTATAAGATCAACTTCCAATTTGGAACCAAGGTCAATTTGGTAGAATCTACCTTAGTTCCCAAAATTAGTATTGCATACACCCCTTTTTCAACCATTAAAGCACTTGGTTTTGACATAGATTACTTAGTAAATATATTAATTTTTTTTTCTTCTTTGCGTTTAAATTTTTATTCATGTTTTATTTTTTTATTGTTTTATTTTTGTTTAGATGTCATTGGAATGTTTATTGGTGTTGGAACAGAGAGAGAGTTAGAGAAAGGTGGTAAGAAGACCAAGATGAATGTTATCCTTATTGAATCTGATGGGTAAGAGGATTGTTCTTCTTTTATTTGATGTTTAACATTAGTCTTATCTAACGAAATTTTACATCATGTAATAGTTATCGACTAGAGTGTACTTTATTTGGTCAATATGTTGATATGTTAAATGCATTTCTTGCCTCTGGAAAGGATCAATATGTTGTCATTGCTTTACATTATTACAAAGTGAAGTTCTTCCAAGTTAACTAACTTTTTGACATTTTGTACACCTGTAGTAATTTTTTAAAAAGTGTTTGACATCTTTATATATTTTATAGATAAAGTTTCTATTCAAAACTGTATGAACTGTACGAGGATAATTTTTAACTGTGATGGTGAAGATGCTACGAAGTTGAAAAAAATGTAAGTACATTTTGCAATTTTTTATTTTTGTTTATTATTTTCGTTTAATTTGCATGTTTTTTTTGTAGGATGTGGGATAGTACTGAATCTCCTTCTCAACCTCTTACCCAACTTGGTCAGTCTTCAAAAGTTAGCTTAGAAGAAGATTTCATTAAGCTGCATCCTAGATGCTCAATTGAAGGTCTCAAAGATTTTAAACAGGTTGAATTCTTTTCCTCTATCTTTCATTTAAATTGTTTAGTTTAAATACTGTGCTTTATATTGTTGCATTATTTATGTTCCAGGAAAGTACTTTTGTAGTGAAGGCTATTATCAAACATGTTCTAGATCATGATGATTGGTGGTACACAGCATGTATCTGCAACAAAGCTGTGTATCCTGATTCCAAAATGTTTTTTTTGTGAAAAATGTAACAAACATGTCATTAAGGTTATACCTAGGTAATATTATTAATCTTCATAATTCTTATTTTTCTAATTTTACTAATTTTACTAATAGACAAATTTGAATAAATGAATAATGTTCTATTTTTTTTTGTTAGGTTTAAACTTAGACTTTGTGTAATTGATGCTACTGATTCTACAACTTTTGTTGTATTTGATCGTGATGCAAGTGCAATGTTGAAGAAATCATGCTCTGATATTCTTGACGTACAAGACAAGGTTAAGTATCCTATATAGTCAAAGAAATCATGCTCCGATTATTATATACACAAATTATTTTTGATTAAGTTAAATCATTTGCATTTCTATTTCTTTTCATAGAACACTGCTGCTGGTAACTTGCCTAAAGAGTTTGAAGTCCTCATTGATAAGACCTATTTGTTCAAAGTCGAGTGCAAGAATGATTATAATAGCAAATTTGAGCAATCATTTAGAGTTAAAAAAGTCTGCATGGATGAAAAAATCATTGAAAGCTTTAGTGATGTTGAAGTTAAGTCTTTGGTAAGATCTGATTTATTTATGTTTAGGTCTTTTCATATATATAATTTTAATTTAACTCTTTTTTTACTTTAATATATTTGTTAGGATGTATACTCTGCAAATGAAGAAGAAAGTAAACTTAAGCAGACTACAAATGAGATGGCATCTGATACCATTGCAGAGGTATGTTAAGATTACAACTATACTTCTTTTTCTAAAAGTTTTTATATGCTAACTTATTCAAGTTTATTTTTAGGATTTGCTGATCAAATTCACTAAAGAATCAAATGATGTTGAGGCTCTAAGTGATCATTTGAACACTATAGGATCAACCCTTGTTTCTATAGAGGAAGCGTTGGTCAATAAACCAGTAATTGATGTTGAAAATGATGAGTTAACCCAGAAAGAATCATCTCATCTGGAGAATCTTAGCTTTTATTGGTTGCAGAGTCAAACTGTGTTGATATTATTTTCTATTATCAACACCATAATCATGCTAGCTACATCAAAGGAAGTGTATTGTATTTGTATTTTGTTTTAAAAGATTTTAGTCTTTCAGCATTTGATTACATTTCAATTTTATCAATCAATTATTTGTAAAAATATATTTCAGGTTACATACATATAGTATTTATCTTTTGTTGTTTGTTGATTTGTAAACATCGTTATATGTTGCTAGCTGAATCTGAATGTGTTGATATTATTTATTTTGTCAACTACACTATCATGCTAGCTACAATATGTTTTGTTGTTCTTTAGTTGTTCTAATTTTTAAAACATTCATTTCAAATTTCTGTTTATTTATTTATGAAGTATTTTACTTATTGCTCAACTTCAATCCCTAATTATTTTTGCAGTGACAATTTGCTAGCAAAGTGTAAGTGTGTTGATATTATTTTATATTGTCAACACCATAATCGTGCTAGCTATATGAAAGCAAGTTTATTATATGTGTATTTTTTTTTAAAGATTTTTGTCTTTCAGCATTTGTTTACATTTCAATCTTAGCAATCAATAATTCATAAAAATATATTTCAGGTTACATACATGTACTATTATGTTTTGTTGTGTGTGTTGATATGTTGCTAGTTGAATGTCAATGTGTTGATATTATTTTTTTTGTCAACTACACTATCATGCTAGCTACATCAAAGAGATAAAGTTTTGATCTATCGTACATGTTTTGACTACATTTTTTGTTGCACAACATATATAACTTATTTCATGTTTTCAAAATCATGATAGCTATATATTGTAACTCATATATAACTTATTCTTTTTATTAACATTGTAATAAAATGATAATTTTTTGAATTTATCTTTTAGTATTTAAAAATAATTTTCTGAACACAAATAATTTTTGAATTCTAATTAACCAAAACAAAAACCGACATTCATTGAAAATTTACACCATCAATTAATTTATTTCATGTTTTGAAAGGAATTTATTTGTAATAAATTCTTTTTAATCAATTAATACAAAAACTGACATTCATTTTCATTTATTGATTATTTTCTATTGTTGTTTGAACTTCTAATTTTTACTTTCGTTTCCAATTTTGAATTTTAATTTTGATTCTTGAATTTTTAATTAACCAAGACAAAAGATGACATTCATTTACATTTTATAATTATTTTATTTGTATAAATATTTTGTATATTTTGTATTAGTTGTTGAATTTCTAATTTGTATTTTTATTTTTAATGATTTGTAATATTTGTAATTTTTTTAAAAAAAAATCATTTTTAATAATCTGTAATATTTTTAATTTGTAATAAATATAATTTTATTATTATTTTATGTGTTTAAATTTTTTTATTAGTCTTTCAACTATTAATTTGAATTTTTATTTCTATTTATTTTTAATATTTGTAATCTTTTTATTTTTTAAAAAAATTACATTATATTATTTGATTATTTTATTTTTATGAATTTTTTATATTACTCTTTAAACTTCTAATTTGTATTTTTATTTTTAATTTCTAACTTTTAATTTGTATTTGTATTCTTAATTCTTAATTTTTAATTTAAAATTTTGGTAATATTTTTATTTTGTAGTAAATATATACGAAAGCATTAAAGATATATATACATATTATATATATATATATATATATATATATATATATATAATATATATATATATATATATATATATATATATATATATATATATATATATATATATATATATATGTGTGTGTGTGTGTAAAGTAATTAGAATTTGAAACAGTGTTTTCATATGTATATAACTGTTGAGTATCCATCAAGTTTTGTTTATTATCCATCAACGAAACAGAACGGTCACTTCCCTTAATCCTCCATGGATACCTATGTCCCTGTGCCTGCTAGAATAACCTTAGGAAAGTTCACTACAATGCATTTTGTTCATAATCAGGTATGTTTTCTTTACAAAAAGTTGAAATATATGTTCTTTCTTCATCAATATGTCTCTATTAACTCAATATTAGCTGTTCAAATGTATTGTAAATGTTCTTTCTTCCTTCACCCATTCATTTTTTAAAACATTGTTCGAACCCTTATTTATTATTATTTTTACATAAAAATCAAAACTTTATTTTAAAATGGTTTAAATCTATGGTTTTTCTTTTTGTTTTGCATTTTTCATCTATGTCTAACTGTTTCTTCTTTCACCAGACATGCATCTCTTACTTACTATGTTTTTTAATTTTAAAAATCTTATATTTCTTCAACAATCGTTTAAATATATGACATTTGGATCATTTAAAAAAAAAATTCTTCATTTGTTCTTCATCTTAATTTTTTTCGATCACCCATTCATTTTTTTGTTCTTGGTTACAAATCTTTGTTTTCTTAAAAAAATGTTAACTTTCCAATAATAGGTTAAATTTACAAAATTTTGCTTCCGTAAGCAAAGATTTCTTTTTTACTTTGCTGTATATCTGACGTATTAATTTACTTTGCTTCCAATGTCAACTTTCTTCAATAATCCAAAAAATCTTTTTGTTTACATCACACATGCATGTTTTTATTACTTTGGATTAAATCTTATTTATTCTCTGTCTTTCTTTCATGATCAGTTTAATGTTTGCTTACATTCAGTTTATTACAGTCATTTTTTGAAATTTTATTGACCCTGTTTTTTGTTTGTTGACCACTGGAATTTTAGGAGTTTGGTCATGTTGATCGAATGTTTTTGCTATGTTTGCTCAAGAATTAGGACCGGTTTGGCAGTTTAAAGATATTAAAGGAAATCGCCATCAGTTAACTTTTAACATGGATGTCAATAATCCATTGCAGAATGATGGTTGGTCTAGCCTAAGAGTTTTTTATAAATTGCAGCATATCCATCAAATCTTATTCAGATATGTTGGAAACTCAACATTCCAGATTACTGTATTCTCCAGCATGACTGCAATATCAACTGCGACCAAATTTCTCACGAACATACATCGATTGCGAACAAAACATCTTTTTAGAGTGAAATTGACAAAATCTCAAAGCCAAGCTAGCCATCTGGTGAACAATGTACCTTTATGTTGTTTTTTATATGCTATTGTGTTCATATAAGTTGTTATTTATTTAACTGTTTATTTTTTTCAGGACCTACCAACTGACTTTGCAGCTTATGTTCGGAAACGTAGATTCAAGAGGTTGGAATTGTAGGGATCGACCAACACATGCATTGTTGAGTGTAAGCTTTTGGTGCGTAATTCACCTAAGAAGTCAACTAAGATTGGGAAGAGATGGAAGGGATTTTGCATATTCAATCGATTGAAAGAAGGGGATGTTATTTTGTTTGCAGCTCACAACCAAATGAGAAAGAAGAAGATAAAAGTCTATGTCAAAAAAGAATTTAGCTTTTAATATTTTACTTTTTTTTATTTGCTTTAGATGGTATTTATGGTTTTGTTTTCACTTTCAAGCAAGTTTGTTTTTTTTTTGTTTGTAAGACTCTATCGATGGTAATTTTGTTGCTTCTAATAAGTAGAAGCCATATCTAAAAGTATTATCCGTAAGTTAATTTTGGTCAACTTTAATATTTTACTTAATTTGATTTTACTTATTATCATGTTTCAAATTATGTATTATAGTTATGTATTACTTTTATATATATTTCTTAAAAAAATATCATTAGAACTAAGATTTATTTTAATATTAATTTTATACAAACAATATTCAGTTGCGATAATAAAAATTATTAAAAATTTTAATTCTTTATCAAAAATTTTAACACAGATTGAAGTTGTAATTATTGCTAACTTGGTAATTCTTTTAACTTTGTGTTCTAATACTATCACATAACATTATTTGTTTTATAAAAAGAATGCAATAAAAAAAAATTATTTGTTACTCTCAAACACACGTGTATTAAAAGTTTTAGTGTATTTATGTTATAAAAAGTTAAACAGCACGTGTATTCATTTTTTATCAAAGGACAATTAAAATTACATTGGGTTGTCATTCTTTTTGTTTGACCTCATTTCTTAAAAATTATTTCCATTAGTTTCATGGTACACTAAATGTGGAAACAAATTTCTACTTTCATGGTTGACTATTATCAAGCATAGTACTTATGTGTTGGCCCAAAAAGGGATTATACTACAAATGCAAATTCTGAATAGAAGCATATCAGTGTCTGCAAATCATGAATTTGGACATTGCATATCAAAAGGTACGTTATTCCAAATATTGATCAAAAGGTACAATTTCCATATTAATGACTTGGTTGTTCTTTTTTATAAAAAGATTGTACTTACATTATCTACCTTAGGAATATTCAGCGTGGAAAACTGACTATGTCCCTTTATATTCAACACATCCTCCAACAAAATGTTTAT
>Ga0209589_1004115_pt1 | contig 25303 bp, 19 predicted proteins | sample CowpeawhiteBW_FD_187525 | JGI IMG/M metagenome (GOLD analysis project Ga0209589, IMG submission 187525) | Root nodule microbial communities of legume samples collected from California USA - Cow pea white BW (SPAdes) (version 2) | ecosystem: Host-associated > Plants > Roots > Nodule | place: USA...
CTTTGTTTTTAGCACACTTTGGCCACTTTTTGGAGACATATGAGACACATTTTTTGTCTCCTTTTGTGCTAGAACGAAATTAGCCTTGCACACACCATAGTTAGCTCTTTTGTCTCTCATTTTTTGCAACCTTATTTGACCTAGTTTCTAGAAGCTAGGGTTAGGTTTTTGTAGAGACATCCTTATGTATCTTTTATTTGCTTAGAGGCCCTTAAGTTCTTCTATATAAGGGGTGCTCCTAGACATGTAAAAGGGTTGAACATTTTGAAGTAAAAACACTCTTGTGTCTCAACCATTGGGTGAGAGTTTCCTCCCAAGGGAGTGAATACTTTTAAGCATTATCTTGCATAGCAAGTGGCGGCACCCATCCACTCATCTTCAAGGTTGCCATGGCTTCTAGCCTAGCCTTGTAGTGGCGTGCTTCTCACATTTTTACCATTTCTTTCCTTTCCATTTTATGTTTTCTTTTTCCTTTAATTGTTCTTGGTGTTCTATGGTTTATGTGCCTTCCATTTCCTTTTTGTTTTGAATCAATCCATCATCTTCTTCTCTTGAGCTTTGTGAAAGGAACCTTCACATCTAGATAGCTTGCTATCTTAATGTCCAGTGGGGATTTCACTTAGCTTTCTTAATCAACTCACACCATATTCAATAATCTTAAAAAGGAACAAGATAATCCTTCACCATTTGGTATCTAGAGCCTAGGTTATCTTGAATATGGTGTTTTTCATGTGCTAATCTTGTCTTGTAGCTATCTTTGTATGGTTCAAATCCACTTCCATTACACACAAAAATAGTGCTGGCAGAAAACGTGACGATTTTAAAACGTTAAACTGTACCAGCTCAGCGGTCCAAAAATTACGTTTTTGGTATCAAAAGAAAGCTCTTTGAGTCTAGTTTTGTTAAATTATAAAATAAAATAAATTATAATTTTTTTGTTACGATACTTTTTAAATTTTAAATATGAAATCGGTTTTAGGAAATTTATTTAAATTTGAATATCTCATAAGGTTAAAAGATAAAAAATTTAAAAAATTTAAAAAATTTAAAAAATTTAAAAAATTTAAAAAATTTATAATATTAATTTTAAAATAAATTTAAATCATGTTAATTCGCTTTTAATAGTGTGGCCTAAGAAGTAGACATTTTTGTGGATATTGTAAAACCCCATTTAAATAATAACCTTAATTAAATGAAATGTCACACAGAATAATATAAGAAGCAAGGTCAGGGAGTATATTGTCACTCCTTACAGTTATCCATAATACTTGGAACATAAAACTGAGGCACACTACGATGTCATTAACAAAAAAATAGAATGAAGGTTCGACAATATTCAAAGTAAGAACTCAAAGGCAAGACAATTCATGGGCCATAACCCTAAAAGAAACTTAAGAAGCGAGATCCAACTCAATAAGCTATGCAGCGAAATCTCCATCACCTTGTTGACCATGAGGAGTTCTCGTGTCTGCTCCCATCAATAAATTGATGACCATCGCAAAAAGAGAAAACCACACACAGAACATACAAACAAGCAGAAAGGGTAAACTAGAGCAGGAAAAACATATTATCAAACGATTTCATACGTTTTCATAATCAAAGATACATACATCAACCAATCATGTGATGACTCGCAAACATTACACTAAGACTCAAGACATGACTTATCCGGATACATATAATGAGTTAGATTCACTGGATGCTTGCACTTTTGGTGGCCTCTACTGCTCTACAGAGCCAATTGCCAATGAGTTTTACCCCACCACTCACAAGGTTAGCCTTAAAAGATCTAAGTCCTCCTACTACCTTTACCACTTGAGTTAGTACGCTCTACGTGAGACTAACTGATTCTTTAGAGTGTCAGGATGCAATCCTTACCTTGAATCCTTACTAAATTATATAATGAGGCACTACCACGAACTTCGTGGAATTACGTCCTAAGAATGAGGCACCACCATGAACTCCCACTAATAGGGGTCATGGAATTACGTCCTAACCAATGAGGCACCACCACACAACCATTATGGAATTATGTCTTGACCAAAGAGGCGCCACCATGAGATCTCACCTAGAGATTCATGGAATTACGTCCTGACCGAATGAGGCACCACCACGAAACTATCGTGAAATTACGTCCTGACCACACCAATATCATGTTTCATCAACAATTTTAAAATCATTGATCATACCAATTCCATGTCACTTTTATAACCAACCATCCCATACATGTTACATGTCAAGATCATGTCAAACTTATCAATTCCAGTCCATATACAATACATGCTCCAACAAAAACATGTGGCAAACACCCAAGAATAGAGAAGAAAATAGATCCTGGGCACATGCTCGCCCAGATCTCGCTCAAGCTGAAAGGCCTCGCTTAGGCGAGCTTCTTTCGCCTAGGCGAGAGCTCGAGAAGAGGAACAATGGTGCTGTCGCATTCTCTCGCTTAGGCGAGACCTCCTCGCTTGAGCGAGATGGATTCTCGCTCAAGACTGGAGCTTGTCGCCTGAGTGATAGCTCTCACAACATCTGGGAGGGTTTTCTGATACTCTCGCTTAGGCAAGCTCCACTCGCTTGAGCGAGATTATCAGATCTGATCCACTGTTCACGCAGGCTAGTACACAGATTCACTAGAACAAAGTGGAATATATATTCATATCATGTTAATCATCATACAAACATCAGAAGCACAATACAAAGCATAAAAAACAAGCAAAGTACATCCAAACTCGAAACCCTAGTTTCCCTTACCTTGAAGGAGCTAGTAACAAACTTCAACACTTAAGCCAATGAGCCCAACAGCTCTAGGAGCAGACCCGAGAGCTGAGAATAACGGCACAGAAAGAAAAACAGGTTTACTACTGTGAACCCCAACAGAAACCACGGAAACAACTTAGAAAGGAGATAATATAGTTCAAGAACTAACTTACATGAGACAGGGTAAGCTTTTGAGCTAGTGTGAACAAGAGAGAACCAAGCCCTAGCAGAGCTTCTGTTGAGAACAAGGGAGGGTTTGAGAAACTGATTTTCTAAAAGTGAGATGGAAGTGAGAGTGTTAGGCTAGTTTAGGGGCTTTGGCACCCTATGGACCAACCTTAGGCCCAACTGATTTGGGCAGCCCTTAAACATTAAGGCTAAAATATAAGTGGGCCTTATAAATATAATACTAAATAATATTTTTATCATATTTATAATTATTGTTATTATACGAATATAAATTATAAAAGAAAATTAACAGAAGAATATACATTTTTGAAATAAATTCGAAACATTTTTCCCCTATAACTTTTGTTAAGATAATGATTTTGAATAACATTAAAATGTAATATATATTCATAATAATTGTGGTTATCACGATGATTATCAATATTTATCAAGTAAAGCTTAAAGGATAAACAATATTATACATATATTAATAATAACATTAACAATATTATAAATAGATTATTTATATTGTTGATATAATATAATATAATATAAAATAATATGTTCTTATCATGTTCAATAGTTCCACATTGTCTACAATGGTGGATCTTTACCAAATCATTTAGGAGGAGCCAAAATAATATGCTCAAAATTTGTATATTTAATGATTTTCAGTAATACATAATTTAGTATAATGATAACTATATAAGAAATCATATATATCTACAGGATTGTCATTCATTCATTCAGATCCTTGAACTCATCAATAATTGAATCAAAACTTATTTCGTTTTCAATGTAAATAATCATATTATCGGCAAAAAAAAATCATCTTTTTTAATTTATTTTACATTCTTGTTTTGATAATTTTCATTACAGAAAATGATCTTCCTGTTTAGCTGTAGAAATAGAAAGAGTTAAAATAAGACGACTTACACAATTAATAAAGTAAAATGTCCGACTTTTTTATTTTTTTCAAAGATTGAACATGATTGATAAATTTTTCAAATCGAAATGGTTAGAAGTATCAACAATAAAATGTTGGAGTTGAAATTTAAAACTAATATTATTTTCATCAATATACGATTTTCTTTTTTAAGTTTAAGAATAAAAAATAATTTATCGTAATTCAATAAAATAAATGATATATAATTACTAAAAGAAAAATATATGACAATCAAGCCATAATTAAAAAATAATTATGAAAAAACACATACTATATTATATTTTTCTTTTGTGTTCATAAAAAATGAATACGCAAAAGGGTCATGACATAAAAAATAATGTCAATTATTATTAAACTAATATTTAAGTATCAAGTGAGACAAAAGAGGTTACCTTTTTTTTTCAAGAAAGAAAGAGAATAAATGAAGGAATAAGAGTAAAAATAATGAGTTTATATTTAATTTTTTTTTTCTTCGGAAACAATAAGAAAACAAGTGAGAGTAAGAGATAAGTATAATTTGCAAATAAAAAATATCTTAATAAATATTTTTATTCTTTATTTTATTTGATTTTATCTTTTATTATTTATTTGTATTAAATGTTATACTTTATAAAAGAAATAAAAAGATACCTAATTTAATTTTTATTAATTCTCAACACACAATACATATAGTTTAAAAAATTTCAAAATATTTTAAAAGCTTATAATATATATATATATATATATATATATATATATATATATATATATATTTTAAAAAAATTTCAAAAATATTGGAGGGCCATGGCCCCCTCTGGTCTCTTCAATAATCCGGCCTTGATCGCCTAGGAATTGAGGTCAAGGATGATTTAAATACTCCTTTCTCCTTCCACCCTCTGAGAAGCCTTTGGCGTCTTTTAAGGAAAGAACCGTGACAGAACTCTACACTCCAAAGTGGATAATACCTCATATGTATGGTAATTGACCTTAATGATGACACTTGACAAATTTGCAATGGGAACATTGCCACCCACCGTTGGGTCGATAACAAGAACGACACTCGACGAACATGCAATCGGAACATTGGCGCCCACTGTGGGGTTGATAACGATGTTCTAAGACAAACTATCAGTCCCCTTAAGCCTTCCATTGTTTGGATCTATAATAGAGCAAGAGAATGTAATTCTGAAAGTGTGTATTTCTGGGTGAAATACTAGGTATATTTATAAGGTTTGTGGACTTTAGCTTAGTAAAGTTGAATGGCCTTGTTAGGCTGAGTATATACATAGTATAATATATAATAATATAATATATTATATTATATTATATTATAAAATTTAAAACATAGTATAAAATATCATATTTTCAGAGTAACTTGTCTATTAACATTGAAAACAAAAGATATATTCAAAACAAAAGATACATTTTCCAACAACTTTTACCAATTAATTTTGAAATAAAATTAACATAAAATATATTAATAAGTTAACAAAAATCATGGCATTGAAAAAAAAAGTTGTACCATGTCACTATGAGATTAAAATAATAGAACTTATACAAACTAACAAAGTGAATTAAAATTAAAAATAAACAATATAATTTTTATTAAAATTACAAAAAAAAAAAGATCAAACTAACGAAGTGAAATTGTTAATGAAAATATTAAAATCGCTACACATGTATGGGTATACATAAATTTCTACTTCCAATATCCCACGTGCACAACCTACAACCTGTCTTTGTGAGAAGGGAAATGCATAAAGTTGAAGTCACATTCGTGATCCCAAAATTTAAGAATTTTGCTATCAATTAAGCGATATCAGTAAACCTTATTCTGAGTAGCAAACACCAAAATTTTTCCATTTAATACAATAAAAAATTTATTGATATTTGAGAAGGATCATTCTCCAACACTCCCATTGCCCTCACTTTTATCTTCAAAATATTTCTCCACAAACTTGATTCATACTTTTTCAAAACCCATACAGTAAATATTTCCTTTCACAATCTCAACAAAAAAATAGATTGATATTAATTAGTGACTTTCCCCATTTGAAAATTCCCATCTCCCAACTTTTGTCATGGGAACCCTTTTTTGCATCTTTGGGTACCTCAATATTCCTTATTTTCCATCCTCGTAATATTATGACATAATGTAGGGTCTAAAATAAGGTTTGTTTCTTATTAAGTAAGTAGAATAATCTTATATGAAGTGAATTGCTCCTTTGTGATGTACAAGCATGTCAAATCTTATGCATCTACTGCCACTAAAAATGGTTTTTAGACACCTTGATAATGATTTTTGTTCCTGTATGGACAATATTAAGCTACTATGAGGCTCAAACCTTATCTTACCATAGTCTTGAAATTTCTTGGATGGATGTTCCACGGCTTTGTCCGTTGAGTCTTCGTCATTAGTCGCTTTGTGCAATCTGCAGAAATGGGCTCCGATAGTCAAGTTAACAAACGTTCTCAAAGTCAAAACTCATATTAGGATACTAATGAATTGTGTACCTCTAATTACCTGGGGTCCACCTATATTTATAGAAATTTAATTGTCCTAGTATCACATTATTTGTTTCTTTGAGGGCCTAAGCTTTGGGCTTTGATTATGTTTAATTGGGTTTGACCAAGTTTGATTGGGTTTAATAAGGCTTAATTAGGCCTACATTACATGCCCAATTCCCTTTGCACAAACTTCACTTGGTTCTATTTTTGCCTAAGTTAGGGGAGGTTCGTTAACATACTAGCATAGTATATTTCCTTTCACTGTCTGCTTACTTCTCATCCGATAGTATATTCAGCTAGACATCCATATCTTCTTTCCTTCTGGCTAATGGTTCTGAGTGGTTGACCAAATTTGTTGTTATCTAGGCGATCTTAAGCACACGTTAAATATATATAGTTAGTCACCTGCCCTTTTAAAGATCTGTGAAGTACTTGACCTTCTTAGTCTCCTGGGTACTCATTTCTGTTATACCGCTATGTATCCAGTTGTGTTGTATGTGTGGGTCTTTGGTTGGCGGCCTGTTCGACTCCTATAGTACACCAGCCCTCCAGTGTTTTGCGTGTACTTTACACTAAAGGCTATTTGAGTGCTTGTCTGGTTTGTATAGAACACCAGCCCCTAAGTCTTTTACATGAATATTATACTAAAGGCTGCTTTTTATCATTATTTTTTTGCAAAGAAAATTCCCCTTTGTTTGGTCTACTTCTTTAGGGTATGGTAGCCCCCCAAACTCAAGGAGTAAAGGTGATAAAAAGGTTAAGACGAAAGGGGGCATAAGTGCAAGAGTCTTGTCTGGGAAGATGTATAGTTGCCTCATTAAATGTATCAGTTATGACAATTTAGAGCGTAATGATGGCAAGAAATGTGAAAAGGTCGTGCTCCCATTCCTATAAATAGGGGCCTTGGGGGTCACTTATGAAACTAAATTTGTGTGAAAATTAATGCTATTGTTTACTCTATGAAGGTTTCTAAATCTAAGGTGTTTTTCGTGCAGCAACTATGTTTTCTCTATAAGGTATGTCTCACAAAGATTCTAGCGAGAGGTCTACAAAGGGTTCAGGTAGTAAGAGTAGTCATCAACTATCTGGTTCGTCTAATGGTTCTATGTTTAGAGGAGATGGGGGTAGTTATGGAGATGATTCTAAATGTCAGGGAGAATCTAGTTGAAGAGTTGGTCGAGACCCACCTACCACAAAAAAAGTGGGTATGATTGGGTGTCACCGGTCATCACCAGGTAGTTTTCACTATTTAGGTGATCAAGATTTTTGGATTTGTGGCTTCTAAGTGTCTATATATTCGAGAAGGCACGTCCGAACATACTATCATTGAAGAGAGTATGCATTACGGAGAATGTTTGTCATGGGCAAGAGCAACACGAGGAGAGCTTCTTTTACATGTACATTTGCCATTTCACACAATTGCATATACGACTTCCACTTGACGACTTTACTATGGGTGTTCTGCGTCTATTGAACATCGCGCCAACCTAATTGAATCCTAACAACTGAGGATATTTACAAGCTTTCAGGTTGTTATGCCAGTCATTATACTTGCATCATTCTCTCTTGTGTTTCTTGTATTTTTATGATTGATAAAGGTCGTACCCCACCAAATTAAAACAGATAAAATGCAGTATATAAAAGTTGAATCAAGTCGTCTCTCAACGACCAATGTTCTTGTTCAAAGCTTCAATTTCTAGATTCAAACATAACACTGTAACACAGAGGGGGTTTGGTAGATTCAGTTTCAACACAAAATTGCTAAATTCTAATAGCGAAACAACGAAACTTAATTAAACAGAATTCAAAATGTATTGATTCCTTGATTCCACTGAAAATCCACCAATAGCAGGTTACTAAATTAATTATCTTATCCAATTTACTCTCATGAAACTCGAATTAATCAACTATGCGAAAATTAACACAACTTCATTATGTCATTAAGCATAGCACACATCTTTCTTTCAATTTCACACACGCACAGATTAAGCAACTATGGTAAAACCCGAACTCACTAAGCATGAACAAGGGCTCTAAAATTGTAGAAAACATGGACCCATGATTAAGTATCACAGATTCCCATTTCATTCAAAGTTACGAATTGAATAGGATGAAGAGAAAATAGGAATTGAAGTGCACTGCAAAACATCAACCTCATGGTTTCAATTCAATTTCTTCAAGGAATCAATACGAAAAGCTTAGCTAGACATCAAAATGGAGCACATAAGCCCTTCAAAACTGGAATCACGAAAACAGAATCAAAAACCTTAACTTACGAATTTTCCCAATATGATTTCAACATCAAAAGACAAATTTTAGAGCTTCAATTGAACGAAAAACACTGCTATGGTATAAAAAACCGAAAACCCCATTAATGGGTGTCATTCCAAGTCAATACAATCCACAAAATAAGATGCCTGAGGTACCAAATGCATTCAAAACGTAAATCCCACATTGGGTGCTGTCAAATATGCATAAAAATGGTAAAAACTAGTACAAAAATGTCAAAAACGAAAAGAGCACCTCCATGGACACCCACCAAAGCTTGAGAACGTGAAAATGGAGGTTGGAGAAGAAGCTATGCGGCTGCTACATGCTAAGAGACTTAATTCTCGTGGTCAAATCAATTATGCCACTAGTTTCATTCTGCCACTCTGCCATTCAGAATTACAAAAATGCCACTACTAGGCCTCAAATGTTGGCCCATTCACTTAGATGACGTGGAAATGATGTGGAAATGATGTGACAATTCTCTTCAACTGAATATAAATGTCCAAGCTCCAAAATTGCTTCACCCAAATACTTAAAAATAATTAAAAACGAAAATTAGGCCAAATAATGTGAAATTAACCCAAATTTGGAACAGTCACCCAATAAAGCCCAACAAATGAAAATACACTAAAGATAAACAATTAAGCACTGAACAACTATCAAATGGGTACATAAAGGCTAGTGGAATGGAGGAAAATAATGAATCATCAATGATGCTCGACATAAATATCCTATTATGTGGCTATCTTTGGTTAGTCAGCCTAGGATAAGCATTTTAGACGCCTATTCACAATCCTTTAAACATTTTAAAGATAGCTTCTTCAGGGTTATCGTGAAGCTGGAAGGTCGTCCAATGTTTTACGATGAAAACGAGAACATGAAGTTTCATTTTTACTGGACCAATAACCCATAGCTGTATAAGGATAGGCAAAAGGATGATTTGTCGGTGAAGGATAGGCTAATCATTGGGATCCTTGAAAATTTTTCCAATAAGCTACCTACTTAAGGCTTAGTTAGGGTTTATTTATCCACACACCCCTTATTGATTTAAAAGGTATCTTACTTAGTCTATTCGTTCATTTCATTAAGTGGACATTTACGATGGGTATCTTTTTTATGTAGGTTACATGGATCAACAAGGCAAGAACACTTTGAACTTGTTCAAGAGTTTAAAGAACGAGTTGGCTAAGGAAGCCAAGAAGTCTGGAGAGCCGGAAGTGCTGAACTTGAAGGCTGCACTAATGAATGTCCGGCTATCGGGTAACATGAAAAGGAAAGTCGCAACACCTGCTCAAAAATGTGTAGGAAAAGATATTAAGAAGCTTAGGGTCGAGCTCTTGGGTCCTAGTTCTTCTTTTGGGAGTAAAAAACTTGAGGTTAGGTTGTTAGAAAGACATGAAACCAACGTTCGAAGAGACATGAAAATTAATTTAGATGAAGAGGTAATAAAGCCTATAGACAATATGGAGCCCAACTTCGTTCTCAAGGAGTTAGTGGAGTTTAGCAGCAAGACGTTAATGTTTAGCCGTAAGGTTGGCGATATGTTGTAGAATGAATTGAAGGACGAGAGCAAGGCGATAATGGCTAAGGACCTTTCATTGTTGAAGGCCATGTACATGATGATAAGGCGACTTGGAAGAAGGAGGGGGAAAAGTTTGTGGTTGAAAAGAACCAACTGGCTACTTGGAAATTCAGGTGTCTGGATTCTAAGAAGAAGTTTAAAGAAAAGGTGAAGGATATGGAAGCCGACAACGAGGAGTAGAAAGAGAAATATTAGGGCATTGAAACAACACTAGAAGATTTGAAGAAGTATGTGGTGTAGGAGCACATCAACGACTTCAAGAAGGGCTTAAGGAAAACGACCTTTTTTAATAGTGGGTAAGAATGGATGTGTCACCTGCCGGTCAGTTTGTGTTGCCAGGCGATTTCTGGTAGAAATCCAGAAACCTAGTACAAATCATATGTGTTGCTTGACGGGTGTTCATCGTCGCTAGACGGTTTCTGCAAAATTCCAGAAACTCAAACATAATTTCAGAATTTACAAGAATCAAAGGTTTCACATATAGTTCATACAACACGTAATTAAATCACAACATGCATTTAAGAGGTTTAACTCCCCTAACCTGGATTCATTGCTTAACTTTGAGAATTCTAAGCTTATTCTTAGTCCACAATGGCCTTCCTTGTTACCACTCTACACTTTGCCGCCATGTTCATTGATTCCATGTGCTTAGAATACTCTTCTCTCTATGAAAAACGAAAATCACATAATGTTGATTGTAATTGCCATTCAAGGATCATTATGAGATGGTTTTCCAGCCCTTTTGGCTGCCCCTTTGCCAACTAGGGTTTTTGGCCCTTCACATTCATGCCAAAATGAATTTTGGCAAAAAAAGAAAGTTTTATTCATGTTTAGCAAGATTTGAACACACTACCATCCAATTCCAAGGCAAGTGCATAAACCATTCAACCAACTTATGTTTCATAATAATTCTTATAAATCTAGGATTATATTATCACTCATCATGCTTAAACATAGTATCAAAACAATACACATTTAAAATAGCACACAATTTGGCATACACATGACTTCAACCCAAAAGTTCTCTCAACCATTTGAGCTAGTACTTTTCCACATCATAAAAGTTAGTATTAATTGCCATAAAGCCTCCCACTACCCACATCTATTAATTATTTATTTAATTAATTAATTAAATTTCTCGGGTCTTACATTTTTCAAAGAAGTGGTTTGCCTTCATGGTCTACCCAAAATCATTGTGTATGATAGAGATATTAAGTTCCTTAGCCACTTTTAGAGAACTTTGTGGTCAAGGTTAGGAACCAAGCTATCTTTTTGTACTACTTGTCACCCACAAACTAATGGGTAAACAGAAGTAGTCATTACATCTCTATCCACTTTGTTGAGGGTCGTCCTCACATTAAATTTGCATGCAATCGTGTGGTCCATAGCACCACCAAGCTCTTTCCTTTTAAGGTTGTTTATGGTTTCAATCTATCACACCTTTAGATTTGATACCACTTCCTACTTCTTTAATTCATCCATAAAGAAAGGGTATCTGAATCTAAGTTCATAAAATATTTACATGAAAAGGTGAGAAACCAAATTTAAACTCAAATTGAAATAGTTGCCAAATATAACAACAAAGGTAAGAGAGCTAGGAGTTTTAATGAGGGTGACTTAGCTTGGTTACACTTAATAAAGGAACAATTTCCATATTTGAGAAAATCCAAACTTAGTCCCCGTGGTGATGGTCCATTTCAAATAATAAAAAAATCAATGATAATGCTTATCAATTGGATCTTCCTACTAACTATGGTGTTCACTCCATAGTCAGTATATCTAACTTACTTCCTTTTGTAGGGTCTGTAGATGATGATGAACATCAAGAGTTGAGGGCAAATCCTTTCCAAAGGGGAGGAGATGATGAATCCACTCTAGGCCCAACCCATGGCCCATATGCACCTCAAGGCCCAAGCCCAATCAAAGGCCCAATAACAAGAAACATGTTAAGAAAGATTCAAATGGGATTTTTTCAAGATGGCCAAAATCCTCATGGGCTTCAAATGCACTTCTCATAGGCCAAGGAGGATGTTAAAATATGAGAGATTGCATGTCAAAGCATTAGTATAGGCTTTACTTTTGTGCCACATGTTAGGCCATGCTTTATAAAATAATTTGGTCAAAAACATTGATGAGTAGCTTCCAAATTGGGCTACATCAAGCCCATTTTGAAGCTTTGCCCGAGAATGCTTGGAGAGCACACTTACCTCATGGTGCAAAGGCATGGAGGTCGTGACTTGTCACTTGGCGCATGATCCTTGTTCCTATTGCATCACACAGATCTAAAAGGCATCTTATAGCCTAAGCCAAGTTTGCATTTCATTTCATTATGCATTTGTTTTACAAGTTAGACTAAGCTTCTACCTTAGCTCCTCTAGCCTCCTTCCCTAGGATAGTCTCCTTTCCTAGAGCTTCACTTCCAAAAATCATACCATTGCTTAAGGGCCTTCAACCTTGCTCCATCATTATGTTGCTTCCATGGACTTCCTCCTCTCCAAATCCATGCTTGGAGCTCCATCAATAAGAGTGGATGGACTTTGGGGTAATGTTTATTTCCTAGGTTTGATAGATGTACATAATATAAAATATTTAGTATAGATCATAATATAATGGGATTTTGTTTAGAAAAAAATGGAGATGTTTATAGAAGTTTTTGGAGGAACTTAATTATAAAAGACTATGACTATTGTTATGATTTTATAATTGTATATGTCTAAATCTCATTCCTGTAGTTAGGTTTGTTATATACTCAATCATGTATGATCTGACATAGTAATAGAATCTATTTTCTTGGGGTGTTACAATTATGTTATTATTATCCATAACTTATTGTATATTTAAAAAATTATAATAAAGAAAATTTTATATAAAAAAATTTGTGTTACCATAGTTAGTTATAACAATTATTATTGAATTAATCAATAAATGTAGTAAATTTTAAACGAATTTTATTGTTATTATTTAAAAATAACTTAATGAAATTACTTTTTAAAATTATAACATGTGGTATAGTCATACTAACTCTTCTTACCTTGATTGATATCAATTAAAAGTTTGCCTTTTAAACACTTCAAAAAATCAACGAAACTCTAAATGAGTTAATCAAATATATTAACATCTTCACTTACTAAACTACAATAGGTGAGAAGAAATGATACATAATAAGAAAATAACAACCAATTTTAGAGACAAACAATAATTAATCACTATATTGACTAATTCAGATACTAGTTTACAAAATTAAAATTATTCGTATCTAAAATATTCTCTATTATGAATAAAAAATTATAATTGATTTCTGAATTAAACTCTAAATTGGTCACTAACATTAGCTATCAAGATTTTGGCTACCAGAGGAATTAATGTCTAAATTGGTCTTTAATTAATTACTGACGAATTTTGTAACGTTGCATTTAAATAATAACGTAATTAAATGAAACATCACACATAATAATAAAAGGGCATTATCATGGAGTGGAAATTTTACTCATTATAGTTATCCAAACTACTTGGAACAAAAAACTGAGGCACACCACGGTGCCATTAACAAAACAGAATAAGAGTTCAACAGTATGCAAAATAAATGCTCAGAGAGTAGGATAATACATGGGCTATAGCCCTAAAAGAAAAACTCAAAGTTAAGAGGATCCGACCCAAAACGAGCTAAGCAGCGGAATCTCCATAACCCTGATGACCACGAGGAGTTATCACATCTGCTCACATCAATAAATTGATGATCATCACAAAAGGAGGAAAACCACACATAGAACATACAAACAAACAGAAAGGGTAAGCTAGAGTGAAAAAATGTTTTATCATACAATTGCATAAAATGTTATAGCCAAAGATACATACATCAACCCAGCATGTGATGACCAGCAAACAACACACTAAGACTCAAGACACGATTATCCGGATACATATAATCAGTCGGATTCACTGGATGGTAGCACTTGTGGTGGCCTTTACTGCTCTACAAAGCCAATTGCCAATGGGTTTCACCCTACCACTCACAAGGTTAGCCTTCAAACATCTAAGGTCATTATCTTGCCAAAGACTAGGGCCTCCTACTACTCTCACCACTTGAGTCAATATGCTCTACGTGAGGCTAACTGACTCCTTAGAGTGTTAGGATGCAATCCTTACTTGAATCCTTACTAAATTATATAATGAGGCACTACCACGAACCTTCGTGGAATTACGTCCTAACCATGAGGCACCACCATGAAACCATTGTGGAATTACATCTTGACCAATGAGGCACCACCATGAGATCTCACCTAGAGATTCAGGGAATTACGTCCTAAACCACCCAAAATCATGTCTCACCCTCCACGCATAAAGTTATCATGCATACTAATTCCATGCCAACATTTATAACAGCAAGCAATGCATATTCATTCCATCATGAACACCACACAATCACCAGAAATGCAAAACAAAACCAAAAATAGGCAAAATAAATTTAAAACACGAAACCCTAGCTTCCCTTACCTGGAGAATGCTAGCCAACGACTTAGACACCCAAATAGTTGAGCACAGTAGCTCTAGGAGTAAATTCGAAAGCTGGAAAATAGCGGAATAGGTTTAAAATGAGTTCACCAAGACAAACCCTAGTTGGAACAATGAAGAATAAGCTGAAGGGAAAGAGTATGAGTTGAAAACGACTTACGTGGAGCTGAGGACGAGATTGAGCTAACTTGACGACAACTAGGAGCTAAACCCTAGCAGAGCGTGGTTGTTGTTCTAAGAGAGGGAAGGAGAAGGGTTTTCTGAAAAGTGGTAGAAAATGTGAGTGTTAGGCTGGTTTAGGGGCTTTGGCACCCTATGGGCCAACCCTAGGCCCAACAGATTAGGGCAGCCCTTAAACATTGGGTAGAATAATAAGTGGGTCTTACAAATTTAGACACTAATTTATTTGGTAACTTTGTCAGCTAATGTTAATGACTAATTTAGAGTCTAATCCACAAATCAATTATAATTTTTTATTCATAATATAAAATATTTTAGATAATAATTTTAAGTTTATAAATTGCTATCTAAATTAGTCACTATGGTGAATAATTATTTTTAGTCTCTAAAATTTGTTGTTGCTTAAGGATTTTCTTGTAGTGATATTTATATCAACAAAGAGGAAAATAAAAAATTTAATAAAAAATAAAAGAAAAAAGACATATGTAGATGTTCTTTGATGTTGAAAAATATATTTTTTTAAATTATTTTATTTTATTTGTAATATCTTTTATATATTTTATCTCTTCTATTTAAAATTGAATGTTCACTTAATATTTATTTTCACATTTACATTACAATAAATATATATAATATAATGTAATAAAATATAAGAGATAAAAGAAAAAGATAATGAAATATAAATAACTATGCAAAATAATAAAGAAGACAAAAAAAAACTTAATGATTAAACAAGAAAGTACGTATGATTCTAATTTAAATATTGAAAATTAATGTACTAAAAATTAAGGTACTAATTTACATTATTATTTTGATAACTTTTGATTTGGAATGAATAAATGATATGGTTTAATAGTTTTTTTAATAGGCATATGGATTATGTGTGCAACCATACATCATATTTTAAATTATTTATTTTTATTATTACCTATTTTGAAAATTATTACATGTTATCTATTATTTACTATATATTTTAAAATATAATAAAGAAAAAGTTATATAAAAATAATTATTTTAATATAAAAGTATTATATTATCCATAACAATATATAAAGAGATTCACTCTTTTGTGTTCACATTTCAAAATTTCAATTTTACCCTTTAAAATATAGTTATTTATTAATTTTTAAAAATTGACCGTAATTTTAGAAGCTTTTTATAAAATGGTCTATCTCTACTTTTTTTTCCTATTTATCAACAATTATTCCCTCAACTTTTCTTATATATTTCACTTTATTTTTAATAAATATAATTTTATTTTATATACTAACTTAATAACATTACAATATTATCACCTACTAATATAATATTACGCATATTTAAAAAAGGCGTACACACAGGAGCGACAGCGTCTCTGTTCACACTAGTTTCCAAAGAAAAAGTATTGAATATACACATTCCTCCCATCACAACCTTTTAGTAGATGAGATGCACTCTCAATTAAATTTGTTCCATTCATGACATACTTTAATTTGATCTCTGATTTCAATTTCCAACTACAAAATTAATATATATATATATATATATATATATATATATATATATCAATACTTAATTTTGTAAAAATAATTATACTTAATTAGTTTTAATCTTATGAAGAAAATTGATTAAAAAAATATATTTCAATTATTAAAAAATGGAAAAAATTAAATCAAAGAGACATAAGCAGGGCTAAATTGAATCAAAGAGACATATATGGGAACTAAATTGAAATCAAGACAATGATATTGGGTACTAACACTAAAATGAGTCATTACCCTGCCACGTGGCATTGCCTTAGTGCCACGTGTCACACTAGGGATCTGATACGTGGCAACTAAAAATTAAAAATAAAAAATTTTAAAAAATAAAAAACTAGAGATTGACACGTGGCACACCGTTAATGACGTCAATAATATTTTTCCAAAAGAACTAATTGACACACTTTTTCGAAAGTTGGGATGCAATTGAAATTATTTTAAAAGCGGAGACCAAATTAACATACCTCTACCAATCTAGGGAGCATCCAAGTAATTAAACTTTTTTTTTTCAGTCAAGTCTCAAATTTTGTCAATTTTGTTCAATTTTGTCATTTTTTGGACTTTAATTATATGTATAATGAAAATAAACATTATAGTTTGGCGAAACGTACTAAACTACATTGAATTATTAAAAACTCCACTGAACTACAAAATAGTTCGTCTAAAATGCACTGAATTGAAAAATAGTTCAAACGAACTGAACTAAATTGTTTTTTTTTCTAACAAACTAACTGAAATGATTTGCACTGCATTATAATATGAATTGAACTATTATAAACTAAATTATTTTACGAACTACACCGTTTTTGAACTGAACTATAATATTTTTGAACCATTTTTGAATTGAATTGTAATATTTTTGAACCAAAATGCACTGATTTTGAACTGAACTACACTAATTTTGAACTGAATTGCACTATTTTTGAACCAATTACACTGATTTTGAACCAATTGTATTATTTCTTATCTGAATTGTACTATTTTTGAACCGAATTGCAGTGGTTTTGAACTGAATTGCATTATTGTATTGAAGACAAACAAGGTCATCCATTTCTCAACAAAAGCAACATCATATGCATCATACTTCAATACACCAGAATAAAAATATTAATACATCTTAATACATATGTTCTCTTATAAACATTCAATCATCTAAATTAATAGCACTTGAATGTCCCACTTCATCAAGCTCTTTAGGATCCTCACCAAAAAGTATAGAGAAAGGTGCTCCTCTTAACCAATCTTTTGTGCAAACAAGTACTTGCACTATTTTAGGCGTTAGGCAACTACTACAAGGGCTAATCACACTTCCTCCTGTGCTGAATGCACACTCTGATGCTAAGGTAAAGATGGGAATGACTAACACCTCCCGAGCCATGTTTGCAAGGATGGGAAATCTAGTTGAATTAAACTTCCATCAATGTAAAACATCAAGTTCTACTAACTTTGTACAAGGTTCACGATCCTCTCTTAAATATTTATCAAACTCTTATATATAATCAAATCTACGTCTTGTAGCTTTTAGATAGAAACACATGTCATAAGGATCATCATCTTCATCGTCTAGTTGGGATTCTTGTTGGCTAGTTTGAGATCCCTCCCCAACCCCTTGATATTGTTCATAAAGTGTTTTTAAAGATGACAATAATTTTGATTTCAATTCACTGGTCATGCTAGATTCAAATATATAGTCAATGAAGTAATTAACAAAATCCAACTTACTCCTAGGGTCAAGCACAATAGAAATCAATAATAAGATATTAATTCCATTAGGATTTCCCCAATATTTATCATACATACCCTTCATCCTCAATGCCATCAATTTTATGCTCACATCACTACTCTCATATTATTGTTGAATCCTTTTACTAATTCCAAACACCTCAATTTACATATGACTGGTAACATATGAAGAACTAGAAATGCACATGGTAGAGTCATAAAACATCTTTAAAAATGGTAGAACAGACCTCACATATTCCCAGTCCTCTTCTAATGGCACACCACCATTACTTTTGGCCATTTCAACACCAAATTTCTTATCTTGCATATCTAGCAAGACAAAGACATCTTTGTACTTCAAGCTTGCCTCTAACATTAATTAAGTTAAATTCCACCTGGTTTCAACATCAAGGCAAACAAGACCTTTAAAAGAAATTCCCTCTTGTTCAAAACAAGCCTTGAATATAGCAAATCTAGTTGGAGAAGATTTCACATATTTAACTACACTCCGAATTTTTAAAATTGAATCTTTGATCTCTTTTAAACCATCCTTCACAATCAAACTTAATATATGTGCACAACAACGCATATAGACATATTCTCCCTTTAAGACAACATCCTTCTTTTGAAGTACTGCACCCTAACATCATTCGTTGTAGCATTATCCACGGTGACACTTAAGACTCTCTTCAACTCCTAATTATTCAAAGAAGTCTCAACATGTTTGGCAATGAGCTCCCTTGAATGAGCCGTTGTTTCAGAAAAATTCAAAATTTTCTTTTAAAGCTTTTAATCATTATGAAGAAAGTGAGTTGTTAAACTCATGTAGTTCAGGTTTTGGATTGAAGTCTAAGTGACTGTACTTAAGCAAACCCTTCCCTACTACTTTGATAGAAAAATTTTCAACTTTGCTTTTTCCTCTTCATAAAGTTCCCACATTTTACGCCTCAATGTAGTATGGGATGGGACTTCAAATCATGGCTGTAAGAACCATACAAAGTCAAGAAAGTCCTCATTTTCCACAAATCAAAAAGAAAACTTAGACTTCACAAACATCTTCACCAACTTCATTCGAGATGCATTTTGGTCAAATTTAGAAATAGTTGGTGAAGAATCAACACTAACCCTTTTTGTTGTAATTAAGCAACATAATATTTGTTAATGGACAAAAACCAAGATGGGGGTGAATTGGTTTATTAATAAAATTAATACTTTTAAATTTTTTCCAAATTTTACCGTTTAAATTAAATCCTTAGTTCCTTTAAATGCAAAAACAGATAAATTAAAGAGACATGGAAGAAGATTCAACACAGATATTTATACTGGTTCAAATTAAAAGATCTTACGTCCATTTATTAATCTCTTTAAACAAAGAGATTAACTTAATAATTATAAAGATCAGAGTACAATCAGATTAAAGAGAATAAGAAAAGAAAACACGTCACTTGAAGAACAAGAGATGAAAAAGTAAACTTCCTCTAAATTACAAAGAGAACTTGACCAACTTTCATAGCAACAACAACAACACCCAATCTCCTAGAAACCCCTCTTAGGAAAAGTTATTTCTTCACTCATACTAGGCTTTTCAAAGCTCTTTTAAGAACATTCAGAGAACTCTTTGCAAACACAACACTAGAACTCTAGCTCTCACAAAGGTGTTTTACAAATGAAAAAATGAGTTTTATTTAAATCCATTTGAAACCTAAGTTAAGCCACTTGTTTCTACTATAAACTTGGTATAATTGGTGGTGAACTTGGTGAACTTACCTAACCTGACGAGTTTGCAATCAAGTTGGGGAATTCTAAGGAAAAATATTTTAAACCCAAAATGTCAATAGCCATGGTCGTTGAGTGTGCAAAAATGAAAAAAAAAGCAACATCGTGATTATATTAGGTTTTCATTCTACACCCCGCTTGTGTGTTAATTTTTTTTAATCACCAAGCAATTTTCTCCTCACTGCGCCATCGTTGGCTTGCCGCTCGTCGCATCATCGCTAGCTTACTACACCATCATTCGCTTGTCACGTTGTTGTAGTTGTCTCCATTTCATTCTTCTCAGTTTGAGAGAGGGAGTTAGAGAAAGTTACGATTCTAGAATCAATACCAGAGATATTATGTCAATAATATTATCCCAATATCCTTGATATTATGCCCGTGTATTATTTCTCACGTGTGCAGCCATCATTAAAAATTATTACCTATATTATTTATTGTATTCAATGATGACTTTATTATAGAGATTATGATTATACTATATTGTGTTTATATAAACACAACATCTGCAATACAAAAGCACTGTAATATTTCTCTATTTTATCCTTCGTGGTATTAGAGCACTTAAGCTTGAAGGCTCTCGATCCAATTATGTCTTCCACAACCAACACAAATAAAAAAAAATGGCCTACCCATAATTGTTTATGTCAGGTTGGACATAAATAATTATCTCCTATGGAAGTCACTAGTTCTTCCATTGATAAGAGGTTGCAAACTTGATGGCTACATACTAGGAAAAAAAGAATGCCCAGAACCGTTTGTCACTACAAGTAACAAAACTCAGAAAACTAATCTTGACTATGAAGAGTGGATTGCACAAGATTAAGCTCTTCTAGGGTGGCTAAGAAATTCAATGACCATTGATATTGCAACACAGTTGTTGCACTGTGAAAACTTCCAAGGAACTTTGGGATGAAGCCCAAAGCATAGCAAGTGCACACACACAATCAAGGACAATCTATCTCAAATCAAAATTTCATAACACTCACAAAGGAGAAATGAAGATGGATCAATATCTTCTCAAAATGAAGAACCTTGCTAATAAATTAAAGCTGGCAGGATAACCAATCTCCAACTCAGATTTGATGATTCAAACGCTGAATGGAGTGGATGTTGATTACAATTCGGTGGTGGTCAAATTATCTGATCAAATCAACCTTAGTTGGGTTGATCTACAAGCCCAACTATTGGCTTTTGAAAGCAGAATAGAACAACTGAACAATTTCAATAATCTTTCAATGAATACTTCAGCAAACCTTGCAACCAAAACTGATTTAAGAAGCAACAAACCAGGGACACAAGGTAATTATGGGGGATCTAACTTTAGAGGAGGTAAAGGAAAAGGTAGATCTAAACCAATATGTCAGGTATGTAACAAGATCGAACACATAGTAGTGAATTGCTTTTATCGTTATGATAAGTCATACACAGGTTCAAATCATAATGCTAAAAATAACAAGAGACAAATTCACAGTGCTTTCATAGCTCCCTCTACCACAACCAAGGCTATGAATGGTACTTTGATAGTGGAGCTAGCAATAATGTGACCCATCAAAATGAGAAACTTAAAGATCTCAATGAAAACAATGGTAAGAATTCTTCTCTCTTAGTTGGAAATGGTGAAAGATTGAAAATATTGGCCTCGGGCACAACCAAATTGAATAACTTCAACTTGCATAATGTTCTATATGTTCCAAAAATAACAAAAAAATTGTTGAGTGTATCTAAGCTAATTGTCGACAATAATGCCCTTGTTGAATTTGATGCAAACTACTGTTATGTGGATTACAGCAGGTTCACTTGGATTTTCCCTTTCAAACGAAAATCAGAAATAATGCATGTTTTCACTCAATTCAAAAACCCAAATGAAAGTCCTTATTCATTGTTATTTGGAAAGAAACTTGATTATGATGCTCTAAAGTCGTTTGATTGTGCCTACTATCCTTGCCTTAAACCATACAATCAACACAAACTTTAATTCCACACTACATAGTGTGTATTCTTGGGATACAACAAACCTCACAAGGGTTATAAGTGTCTAAACTCTTATGGCAGAATTTTCATCTCAAGACATGTGGTCTTTAATGAGAATCAATTTCCTTTCCATGATGGCTTTCTTGACACAAGAAATTCATTAAAAATGATGACTGGAACAATCCCTATTGTTCTTCCTTCTTGATGTGATCCCACCAAGCACACATGATCCTTCAAGCCCAACACCCAATGGAAGCCCATTGAGAGGCCCAACAACAAGGTCTATGATGAGAAAGATTCAAATGGGTATTCCTCTAAATGACCATCAAGACCAAAGCTTCCATACATTATTCACATGGGCTAAGGAAATCACCAAGATATGAAGGATTACATGTAATTGTAGTAGAATAGAATTTATTTTGGGCCAATGTTTAGGCCTTGCTTTCTAATAATACATAAGACATGGAAGGAACATAGGATGGGGGTGCAAATTGGGCTTGGCCCATTCCTCTTCATGCATGGCCGAGACTATCAAGGCAAGGCAAGGAGGCTCATTTGCTTCATGGTTTGACTAAAGTTTGTCATCACATCCAAAGGCAAGAACACTTCTTGTTCTTCAAGCCAAGATCCAAGGGGCGTGACATTGCCTCCTTCTCCAAGCTTTCACCGACGTCCAAGATCAAAGCCCACTCCATCCAATGGCTCTCCTTCCTCATGTGTAAAATGACTTCATATAAAAGCCAAAATCTCACTCATTTGTATCACTCTTGAAGTTTTGTGCAACAGAAGCCAATGAGTTGAGAACACTCCTCACTATTGCCACTTGAGAGTCATCTTTTATAGAGTTTACTCTATTTTCCTATAACCCCCTTCCTAAGCTAGAGCTACTTCTAAATCACTCACCCTTTTACCTATCCATTGCAAGCAAGAGCCTACAAACTTGTCTTCCACTCTTCCATGCTTCCTCCATCATTTCGCTGCACTTGGAGCTCTATGTCTCGACCAAGCTCCATCACTTCTTGTCCTGTAGGTACCACTACAACCCACACAGTTGACCAACTCACATGGAGGTGAATCATCAAGAAGGTGGCTTACTTTCCAATGAATAACAACCAACTCTCGATGACTTAACTGTTAATGATGATCAACCAATGCTCAATGATATCTCTATTCATGTAGATGATGCAACCTCACATGTAAATGACACACCAGAAGACACACTAGAAGAAAATAACCAACAGACTTAGCAGGACAACACGCATTGGATGCAAACTAGAAGCAAGACAAGGATCTACAAGCCAAAACTTCCCTATATAGGGCTGTCATAAACATAAATAGAAGACAAGGAACCAAAAAATGTTAGTGAAGCTCTACTCAGTCCAAAATAGAAAGAAACCATGGATGTAGAATTTAAAGCTTTAGCAGCTAATCATACTTGGACGTTGGTACCATTTCAGGGGCAAAATACCATCATAGACTCCAAGTGGGCCTTTAAAACTAAATACAAGGCAGATGGCTCAATTGAACAAAGGAAAGCAAGATTGGTTGCCAAAGGTTTTCAACAAACTGCGAGTCTCGACTATGATGAAACCTTCAGTCCAGTGGTCAAGTCCAGCACGATAAGAATTGTCCAATCCATTGTAGTACATTTAAATTGGGAGGTTAGGCAATTAGACATAAATAATGCATTCTTGAATGGCAATCTCAAAGAAAATGTGGTCATGCATCAACCTGAAGGATATACAGATTCAACCAAGCCAAGCCACATATGCAAATTAAACAAGGAAATTTACGGACTAAAGCAAGCCCCAAGGTTTTGGTATGACAAGTTAAAAGACACTTTATTGAGATAGGGCTTTCAAAACAACAAGAGTGATTCGTCATTGTTTGTTCTTAGAGAAAATGATCATATCATACTTCTTCTTATATATGTTGATGACATAATAATTACAGGGAGCAACAATAAATCTTTAGAGAATTTCATTACTCAATTAAACATTGCTTTCTCTCTCAAAGACCTTGGCCTTCTACACTACTTCTTGAGAATTGAAGTACACAGAGATGTTGGTGGAATGTACCTTAAACAAAAAAGTACATTAGAGATCTACTCAAGAAGTTTAATATGGAAAAAGCTTTATCTTTCCCTACACCAATGGTAACAAGGAAACAATTCACTACTAAAGGAGAACTTATTACTAACCCTACACTATACAAACAGGCTATAGGTGCATTAAAATATCTGACCAACACTCGACCATATATAACATTTTCTGTCAATAAACTCAGGCAATATATAAGTTCCCCAACTATAGATCATTGGCAAGGAATAAAAAGAATATTGAGATATCTCCATGGCATAACAAATATTTGTCTTCATATCAAACCCTCAATCGATCTTGATATAGCTGATTCTTTGATGTAGATTGGGCCACTAGCATAGATGATAGGAAGTCCATAGTAGGGCATTGTGTTTTCCTTAGAGAGACATTGATCTCGTGGGCCTCAAGAAAACAAAAAGTGGTGTCATGGTCAAGTACTGAGTTAGAATATAGTTTAGCTGATCTAGCAGTAGAAGTAACTTGATCAAATCACTTCTAGACGAGCCTAAATTTCCTATGCCTATAAAGTCGGTTTTGTGGTGTGATAACTTGAGTGCTAAGGCACTGGCATCCAATACAATTATGCATGCTCGGTCTAAACATATTGAGATAGATGTTCACTACATTGATGATCAAGTGCTTTAGAATCAAGTCACAATAGCATATGTCCCACAACAGATCAAATTGTAGATTGTTTAACCAAACCTCTCACACACACAAGGTTCAACATTTTGAGAGACAAACTTGGGATGACTGAGTCACCTCAATTTGAGAGAGGGAGTTAGAGAAAGTTACGATTCTAATTATTAGAATCAATACCAGAGATATTATGTTAATAATATTATCCCAATATCCCTGATATTATGCCAGTGTATTATTTCTCATGTGTGCAACGATCATTAAAATTTGTTACCTATATTGTTTATTGTATTCAATGTTGACTTTATTATAGAGATTATGATTGTATTGTATTGTGTTTATATAAACATAACATCTGCAATACAAAAGCACTGCAATATTTTTTCATTTTATCTTTCAAGTGTGATGAGTCCTCTTCTCCATTTTGAAGGCTAGGTTTTTCTTATTGTCTATTATTGTACAACACCATTTATCAAGAAGGAAATTTTATTCTTTGGTGATATGTTTCAACTTTTAAGGGGAAGGAAAGTAATAATATATATTATATATTAGGTTTTTTAATTTCACTTTTTAATTAGGCATTAATATTTTTAATTTTCCTTTCTAATTAGGAATTAGGAATTTCTTTTGTTCTTTAATAGTACTATAATATATTATAGTACTATTAAAG
>Ga0209589_1004118_pt1 | contig 25292 bp, 12 predicted proteins | sample CowpeawhiteBW_FD_187525 | JGI IMG/M metagenome (GOLD analysis project Ga0209589, IMG submission 187525) | Root nodule microbial communities of legume samples collected from California USA - Cow pea white BW (SPAdes) (version 2) | ecosystem: Host-associated > Plants > Roots > Nodule | place: USA...
TATATATATATATATATATATATATATATATATATATAATCATTCAAACCTATATAATAATGAAATGTTTTACACACTAAATAATTTTTTAGATGACCTATGATATTATATATTATTATTGTTATTAAAGTCATGGATTTCTTTTAATCTTCTCACTTAGGGATGACAAACATATCCATGTCTGCAGATATCCACGGGTAAATTCTGCGACGAATAGTTGATACCCACGGTAACGGGTAGTAGGTATTCTAATATGCGTTTATAAACGAGCCAGGTGCGAATATCATACTATCTGTATCCGCGGGTACTCGTTACTCACAAAAAATTAAATTAAAATTAAATTTGTTTTATTAAACTAAATTTAATTAAAATTAAAATTATATTTTATTAGATTAAATTTAATTAAAATTTAATTTATATTTTATTTTGTAATTTTATTTTAAAAATGTATAAAATATATTTTTTTAAAATATTTGTGGATATTCATGGATTTTAAAATATCCGTAGATATTTTTAAGCGGGTACCCAACGAGTAAATAGGTAGATTGCAGATGGAGTTTCGGATAATATTATCCGTGCTTGATCTGACCCGTTGTTATCCCTATTCTCACTTTCTTCCATTTTTTTTACTTAACACACTATTATAAACATTCTTATGAAGGTTTAATGTAAAACTTTGAGAATAATTTTTCTTATCACGATCATAAAACTTGATGAAAATATTAGTCTATTATCACACAGGTTAAATTACTCTTTTGGTCCCTCTATTTGTTATGAGATTTCAGTTTGATCCTCAAGTTTTTCGTTTTCTCAATTTGGTCATCATTTTCTTAAAAATGACTCAATTTGGTTCTCACCGTTAACTTTGACCAGACGGTGTTAAAGTCAATGCCACGTGTCAATTTATGGTTTTTTTGAATTTTTTGAATTTTTTTTAAAATTTTTTCACACATGTCACTTCATAATTGTGCCACGTGTCAATTTTTTTACACGTAGCATAACTGTGAAGTAACATGTGTAAAAAATGAAAAAAATGAAAAAAATTAAAAGAAAATAAAAAAAATCAGAAATTGACATGTGGCGTTGACTTTAACATCGTCTGGTCAAAGTTAACGGTGATGACCAAATTGAGTCATTTTTAAGAAAATGAGGACCAAATTGAGATAACGAAAAACTTGAGGACTAAACTGAAATTTCATGATAAATAGAGGGACCAAAAGAGTAATTTAACCTTATTTTTATTACCATTATTTTTTATGTTTCTATTACCAAATTTTTTGCTAATTTTTTTATTTCTTTATTTTACTTTTAAAATATTAAAATTAGTATATTTTAAAAGTAAAACATAAAGATAACCTTAAAATACAACTTATTGTTAAATGAAACACAACATAATGCACACTAGGATTTTTCAGAAAAGGATGGATATTGGAAGTGTGCATAACTCCATGTATAAATTCGTACTAACTTGATATAAAAAAATTGGCACTAAAATAATATACTAAGCAAAATTTTGATGTATTAACTTTTTAATATTTTTGAGCTAAAGTTATGAATCGCAACACGATTTCAATATTAGCTTTTAATTATAGTTCAAATGATTCTAATATAAATGTATTTTGATATTCCAATAAAATTGTTATAATATAAGGCTTTGCTTTCCTTTTTTAGGTAAAAACACAAATTCTTTATATAAAAGTCTTCTTTTAAGTACAATTTATTCATCTAGGTAACCTTCTTAAAAGTTAGAAAAACAAATTACTCCATTTTTTTAAATGCCATAATGTCTATGTCACTTCAACAATTTTGAATGAGAAATTCTTAGTTTTAAATCGTTAAAAATTTACACTAAGCTGTTTGGAACATGTTAATGATAGGGATGGCAATTAGGGCCTGGTCCGCGGGCCCGGCCCGTAGGCCCGCATAAAAAACGCGGGGCGGGCCAGGATAGTGAGCCCGCAGGCCCGCGCGGGTTCGGCCCGCATAGGCCTGCGGCCCGCACGGGCTAGCCCGCGGCCCGCGCGGGCCGGCCCGCAAGCCCGCATAAAATTAAAAAAAAGAAAAAAAACTTACACTTGTGTATGTTAATTACTTCTTTTATGGACTCTTGCATTAACATTTCAAATTCTTGTATAATTGGAAAAGACAAGTATTATGTAATTCTTAATGTGCTAAAATTTAAAGAATACATTGTGTATGTCATAGTATGAATATGATGAAAATGTTGAATTATCAATTTATCATCTAATTCCCCAAAGTCTTTACTTAATTTTGTGAACTTCTTAAAGTTTCCCAATTTTTAAACATTAAAAGTTTTATCATAAAAAAAATAAATAAATAAAAAAATAATAAATAAAAAGCGGGCCGGCCCGCGGGCCCGCGGATCCGCGGGCCAACCTTTATGCGGGGCGGGCCAAAGTATGCGGCCCGCATAAAATGTGCGGGGCGGGGCGGGCCGGCCCGCGGTGTGTGGACCTTATGCGGGACGGGCCTAAACGGGGCGGGCCGGCCCGCATTGCCACCCCTAGTTAATGATGCTTTTAAAAGAACAAGGTAATTGAATTTTGTTTAAAGTTATTGTCATATTTTCATATAATCAATTAATTTACGTGTTCAAGTTTGATAAGATGAGAATACTACAACCGAGTTTACCTCGGGTTGTGCAGGATTGTGGAACTTATATTGCAGATTCAGTGTAAGGATAAACCCATTTGTGCAGATGTTTTGAATTGTTTAAAGCAGGTAGCTTCTTGCCCCTCTTCTTGTATATTTATATTATTTTCCTTTTTCTTAGGATGTTTTTTTTTAATTGATGTTTCATTGAAGATCGCGGTACTTTGGAATGGTTGGGTTTCTGCATTTCGAATTTCAGATTGGTACGTGATCATATTGATAACAAGCTTGAGGATGAGCTCGTAGGGTTACTCTATTTTAGGGTTGAAACTTGAATTTGTTATTTATTCCCTTGAGTTTTTTCAATCTCAATGTATAGAGCTGCAGTAAAATTTTTATTTTCACCTTCATACCCTAGTCAAATTAGTATTTTTTAGTTTTTATATAAATAGCATTGATGTTATTGAACTGCATTTTGACTAGTTATAGACACCTGTTACCACCGACCTTGATTATTTGGCAAAAATGGGGGGTCTAAAGCCTATATTTTGTACTGTGATCTTGCGAATGTTTCTAGATTGTTTTTTGTGAATCCTGGTTCTTATACTTGCATTAAAACTGGGTATGATTCTTATTCAAAACGGCTCTGAAGTCTGAACTGCGATATGTTGACCTAAGTTAGTGGAGAAATTGCAGGTGGATAATTCTGAAGATATTTACAAGTTTTGGGAATTTCAAGTGATAGAAAAAAGAAGATAAACTTATGGACCGACTCAATGGTGCTGCCAATCTAATGATAGTGTCAGATCTTGATTTTACAATGGTAGACATTATAATTTTGATAATGATCTGTTTAAGGATTAATGCTTGGGTGAAATCTGGTGAAAATTGTGTATCTCACTGCAGGTAGACCATGATGATCCAGAGAACCTTGCTCTTCTCAAGTTCAATGCGCTGTGGGAAGCTTATTATCGTCATGATTCTCTGCTAGTTTTCTCCACTGGGAGATCGCCTACTATTTATGGAGATTTAAGAAAACAGAAACCTTTGTTGACTCCTGATATCACTATAATGTCTGTGGGTACTGAGATTACATATGGTGAATCCATGGTACCTGATGATGGTTGGAAACAGTATCTGGATCATAAGTGGGACAGAGACGTGGTTTTGGAGGAAACATCCAAGTTTCCTGAACTAACTTTGCAAGTATGTATCTACCTTTCTTGTCGGAATTTTTATACGTTGAATCATGCTCAGAAGAATGACCTGAAATGAATTTTGGTATTAGCTATTATATAGAAGCATTGATATTCATTTATCAACTTGTTTTCTTTGAAATTTCTGGAGTAACTGCAGTCAGAAACAGAACAACGGCCTCATAAGGTCAGCTTTTATTTGGAAAAAGGGAAGGCCCCAAATGTCGTCAAAGCTCTCTCAAAATGTTTGGAGAAACGCGGGGTAAGATTATAGTTCATAGATAACTTAAATGCACAAATTTGTGTACTTCATTTGAAGCTCTCTACCTACAATTTTTTTTTTTGGATCCTGTGCCATCTTTTCTCATCTGTAAAGACAAACAACTGACAAGTATATATAGATACTTAGTTGATTGGATTTTTCTTGATCTGATATTTTATTGACATTCTACAATTTCATTATATATATATATATATATATATATATATATATATATATATATATATTACAGTGACTTCTGATATTACTTTCTAATCTTTTCCAGTTAGATGTGAAAATAATTTATAGCAATGGTATTGCTCTGGATGTATTACCCCAAGCTGCTGGAAAGGGAAGGGCACTTGCTTTTCTACTTCAAAAACTAAATGCTGATGGACTTGGACCACGCAGCACTCTTGTTTGTGGTGATTCTGGAAATGATGCTGAACTGTTTACTGTGCCTGAAATTAATGGGGTCTTGGTTCGTAGTATTATAAGAATTAACAACTTCAACTTACAGTTGTTTGTCTTGTCTGCAAATGTGATTGTACTGTGAAAAATGATCTTTCTTCTCCTGAATTTGAAGGTCAGCAATGCACAGGAAGAATTGCTTCATTGGTATACAGAAAATGCACGGAGCAATCCCCAAATAATTCATGCAACGGAAAGATGTGCAGCTGGCATTATGCAAGCCATCGGTAACTTCTCTCTTGGTCCCAATGTGTCTCCAAGAGATATTGGAGATTGCATGTCCAGCAGGAAAGTTCTTGGTCCTAGCCATGAAGTAGTGATGTTCTACATATTTTATGAGAGATGGAGGCGTGGTGAAGTTGAGAATCCTAAGCAGTATATGCAAAATTTGAAATCAGTCTTTGTAAGTTTGATCCAATTGTAAGATTTTACTCACAACTGCAAATCCATTGCTAAGCCTAATCAGAGCTGAATCTTTTGCATACGTGAATAGTGAGTGAGATTTGAAATTGGAATACCTAGAACTGTTAGGGTATTGAAAGAAAGCAGAGAGAAGTTTAAATTGCATGAGAAAAGACATGGTGGATTTGAAAAGACGTTGTTTTATCATAAATAGTGAAAGGAGAAACACAACACATGAGAAGTTCCTGTTGATGTGTGATCTATGAAGTTTAGACTTTTATATCCCCAATTGAGGGACTTTTTATGTAGGTTTGGTTAATCTGAAGAGGAGCTGATGCTATTCTTTTCTCAATTTTTTTTTGTTTATTTGTAGCATTCTACAGGAAATTGTGTCCATCCTTCCGGAGTTGACCAACCTATGCATCAAGTTATAGATACCTTAGAAAAAGCTTTTGGTGACAAGAAGGATCAATACTATAGAGTGTGGATTGATGGTGTATCTTTTGCAGAGGTTAGTTTGGGTTCGTGGCTGGTCAAATTTGACAAATGGGAGACATCTGGTGAGATTTTTCTTAACTTTAATTCGTTAGTTTTAAGTTCTATTCTTCAATTGGCATCTTTATTTTTAATTCATTAGTCTTGAGTTCTATTCTTCAATGTGCATCTTTATTTGCCTCATTGCTTTCTGTTTGATATGAGCATTTGGGCTGGCAAGAACAGGTCTAAGGTTGTAAGAATACTGGGAGTTGCTGTGTTAATGTTTGAATTTTTTTTTTTTCCATTTTGAGACATTAGATATTGAAGAGAGTAACCTTTACTCTGAATAAATAAATTTAGTAGAAGAAAAAAATGGATGTCTGTTTCTAAAATAGAGAAACAAATCATGAGACAAAACATTATTCCATCTCCATGAAAAAATGGATTAGATTCCATCTAAGGAGCCTATTTCAAATTCCGGAACTAATTTCAATCTTTGTAATATCTAATATAAAGTGTAGAGATTAACTACAAAAGGCATACTACATCTATTGTATCACCAAATACATAAAATAATTTTATAATTATCAACAACTTCACAATTTGTAAGTGTTTCAGCCAAATTATATCGAGTAATATTTATGACCATATATATACTTGAGAAATACCTCTATATCTAATATTTACTTTCAAGGTATCAGTAATGGCCAGCTCTGCAGAGACCATGCAGTACTCATTCTGCAGAAAAGTACATTGGATTTTTTTCATTATTATTAAACTCATCATTGTATACCTTAGCATCTCAGTTATGCTAACATCCTAAAGAACACAAATCATTTGTCATCAAGGAACAACTTGAATATCCGAGAATTCCTTACATAACAAAGACAAATCAGTTTCTAACCAAAGCCTCCTATATCCAGCCATTTGAGAATGTTCAATGACCTAAGCAATCCCCACTATATCAGCATACAAAGACTTCTGCACTCTCAAAAAAGATAAGAAACTTCCAATATATTTATTCCTACTACCTCTAAACAGCCCCAGCGCCAGTGGCATTACCTGGACAGCCACAAGCTGCCCCATCTGTGCTCACTTTAAACCAACCTATATCCGGTCAAAGAACTTGCATTGGATTTTATGATCCAAATGATTGATAGCACGAGAGATAGTGATTGCTGATTTTCATGTGTTATTCTGTTAATAAATTGCCTAATTCAATGCAGCATGCCAAGCTTCCTTTTCTTGTTTTCAATTTTTACTCATTTTCATTGTACTATATGCTACTCCTCTGAGGCTGTGTAAACAAGTATTGGAAGATTTTCAGTCCTTTTATACAGTACTTTTACAAATCCTCTTTCTATATTGCTTACAATTCATTGCCTTATTAGACTCTGTACTGTCATCTAATCAGGGAATAAGTCACAGGGTTGTTTAACAAAGGTTTTGGTGAATTCAAAGGTAAGCCCTTACTCAATCTTTATCTCAGTTTTTATTTAGCACATAATTTTATCTTAGTATTCTGATCTTCATAAATCTATTAATAGGTTTGGATTTTGGCAGGTTGATGCACCACATCATTATACCTGGATGCACTTACATCAGACTTGGTTGGATGGCTTAGGAGAAAAGGATGAAGTGTCTTGGTTGTTGTAGTTTCTAATCACTTCTCTTTGGTTCAAGGTGAGTTGAAGCAGCAAGAATGCAAGATAAATGGTTAATAAGGGTATTTCATTTTATCTCTTATTGAATAATGATGTATTAAAAAAATTAGATAGATTTTTTATTAAATTAACTAAACTAATTAGATCAAGGTTTCTAACTTGGCAAAGTATTTCTGATTAAATAAGCTAGATAGATATACTAAATAAAAATAACTTATATCAGACATTATTTGGTGTTAAGTATAGTAATCTGTGTAAGCAGTGTAAAATAATTTAGTTTAATAAAATAAGTTTGTTGAAAAATATCTTTAAGATGAATAATTTAGTTTAGATGCAAAATAATCAGTTTATTTGCATTTTTTTTATGAAGTTGAAAAGGAAAAACATTTGTTGAAAAAAAAAATTATGAAGTTGAAAAGGAAAAATGCAAGAAAACAGTTTTCTTTTCCTCAAAGAGGAGTTAAAATCTTAGGATGTAAGGTATTCCAAACATGCTCATGTCATGTTATAAATTTGGGTTCTATGGTTTATTTAATTTTGACTTAAAATAAGAATGAAAATTTGAAATTTGTTAAAATGGTCTTACGGGTAAAGTTAAGTCTGGTTCGAATAGAAACATTAAGGATGGATTTGTTTAACTTGATCTTTTATTTATTGGCTAAAATATATGTTTAGTTCTTTGACTTATATAATCTATTTAATCTGGTTTCTATATTATTAAAAATTCAATTTAAACTCTCAATCGTTAAATCAGCATCAATTTTTACATTAGTAATGTCTTATATATGTCATTATCAAACAAATTAGGAACAAAGAACAAAATGGAAGAACTTAATTGAAATTTTTACTAATACAAGAACAAAATTAAATAAATTACATAAAAACAGAAACCATTAGTCAACTAGATCTCTCCTCTTACTTGGATTGTTTAGGTAAAGACAGTCCTTATAAGACTAGTTATTGAAGAATTTTTCATGAATGGTTTTAGAGGATATAAAAGGAGTTTAGCTTTTGATTGGTGAGAATGGATGAACTTTAGGAGATATAGGAGTGTTCCGTAAAATTAATTCCAGATGATATTATATGTGTTCTGGAAATTTTTTTCGAAATTCCATTCTAGAAAACTTGTTTCGAAATGTATTTCATGGATTTTGAAAAATTTATTCAGAAAATCTATATTTTGGATATCTCATTTTTGAAAATTTTGTTTTGAAAAGTTTACGAAACTTATAATCCAAAATTTACTTTTATGGTAAAATGGTTATTTTACAAATTTGAGAGAGTGCATAAAGAAATTGTGGAGGTACAGGAAGTAAAACCCTGGAGTAACCCCTGTAAATTTAAAGTTTTATATATTTAATTTAAATTATTTTTCAATTTTATTTTTTTATTTTTTATTTAGCATTTTTTACTTATTTTGTATTTTCTAAAGTAATTTTTCTTTTAATTTTATGTATTTTATAACTTTTAATATTTTTAATATGTGTTTTAAAAAATAAAATAAAGTAAAAGTTAGAAAACATAAATTTTAAAAAGAATTAAAAATATTAAAAATAGAATTAATTTTTTGACTTCTGGAAGTCGACTTCGGAGTAATGTTTTTTGCTTCCGGAAGTCGACTTCCGGTAATAATTTTTGACTTCTGGAAGTCGACTTCTGGTGATACATTTTGATTTTCAGAAATCGACTTCCTGTGGTATATTTGGACTTTCGGAAGTTGACTTTCGGTGATATATTTTAACTTTCGGAAGTCGACATCCGGTGATATATTTTGACTTCCGGAAGTCGACATCCGGTAATATATTTTAACTTCCGAAAGTTGACTTTCGGTGATATTTTGACTTCTGGAAGTCGACTTTCGATGATATATTTTGACTTTCGGAAGTTATATATTTTGACTTCCGGAAGTCGACATCTAAAAATAATTTTGGAAGTGTGATGTCCGTGGATTTTTTTAAATGATCAAGGGTTTTTTGAGAATTTAAAGAAATTTTGGAGTGGCAGAAGAAATGCTTGTGTACTGACCCAATCGACCAGAGTCCAACCAAAAAAAACAAATATCCGCCATAAGCATGCCTAAAATTGATCCAAGTGAATACTATTAAATCACTGGGTTGTGCCTTTGAGAACCGGTCATAGTTTGGAGGGCTGGGTAGGTAAAGTCTTTAGCAAATAGTAACAAATTTACATTCTTACGAGATGTTTTGGCAAAAATAAAAATGTTTACATTTTTTTATCATCTTTTTATTTTATAAATATATGATTTATAATTTAAGTGTCCAAAAATAGAAAACCAAATTCATGACCTAAATAATTGAATATTTTAATTTAAAAGTACTATTTTGAATCGGATTACTCACTCTTTGCTTATTCTCTGATTTAGAATTCTAAATCTTGACCAAAACAAAATTCAATAAATTTTTTTGATTATTTACCTATGTGAAACTCAATTTACATTTCTAACCATGATAATCATCTGTTTATACTGATATATAAATATATGGGTTATCTTTTACATATAAGCATCCGAAGATTTTATACCGGAACAAAACCCATATCCAAAACACAAAGTTCCTCATGAATTACGTGTGCATTAGATTATGGTGATTTCTTGATGTACCGTTATAACAAAACGGTTTTACAGCGTCATGATCTGGTGTCTTATGCTGAGTCTTAGTCCACAAAGTTAAGTTCTCATAACTGAGCGGAAAGTTATTCATCGCTTTTGAAACGATCTAGTTGAATTTAGAAAGGACTAAAACGGTTATACGTATTGAAGATATATTTTCTTACGAAGAATTTAGGAACTAACGTAACTAAAGAAAAAAAAAATGATTTTCTGTTATTTTAGATTTTTTGCTTATAATCATGAAACCTGACTTAAAAGGGACACTTGAATTCATTCCCTTAATTAGTACTTAATGGCATTCTCCAACAGAAAATTATTCTCATAAATGGTAGAGATTTTATTAGTTGATTATGGTATATTTATTGTATATATTTAAGTACATTTTGGAGATTACCTCTCGAGATTACAGCTGCAGAAATGTTCAATGGATAATTTGTCCCCTTGTTTTTTAGGCTAATAAGAGGTGGTGATCAATTCTTAAAATATACGGTTTAAGGGGAAGAGAGAAGAATTAGAAAATTCTAATAAGAGAAAATAAATTTGATTGATAAAGAAAGGGGAAAGTGTGTATTTCATGTCTATCGAGCTAAATTTTTGCCACTAAAATTATATCCAAAATTTTGAAGTAACTGTTTAATGTTGGCTTTTAGTGTAGAATTGGAAGCAAATATGAAAGAAGTGAGCTAACTCAAATTCTATTCTTAAAACGCATTTGGACGTAATCAAATTAAAATTAAATTGTATAAAAATTGAATTATTTTAAAAAAAGAAAACTAACGAAAAATATTCTTACGCAAAAGAAAAAAAGTAGGTATACATCAACTTTGAAATGGTCTACTTTGAAAATTAATTTTGTTTTCAGTCTACTTGGAAAAATAAATGACAGATTTATTTGGAGAAAAAATTCCACGAATGCATTAAATATAGTTGATATAAGAAGTGCACAAAATCTCTTCCTCATCTCTTCATAGTTGACTACGTACAAAATCTCTTCCTCACTTATTGACTCTATTTAAAGCTCATGAAGGAGGTTGTAGGACTCTCCCCGGGGAGGTTGTATGACTTTGTAAGAATATAAGTTTGTTTCATTAGTGAGGGAGATTATAAGACTTTGTGTGAGTCAGAGTTTGTTGCATTAGTTAGGGAAGTTGTAGGACCGTGAAAGTTTGAGTTTGTTATTTACTAAGGAGGTCGTAGGACTTTGATATTCTGAGTTTGTTTCATTGGTCTGGAAGGTTTTAGATCTCTACGTGAGTCTTGTTTCATTGTTGGGAAATCGACTCGAAAGAACAATGGTTTTAAATGTGAAATATTTGGTTTATTTACTTGTTTTATTGGTTTTCATTTTTAAGAATATAAATTTTTAGGTTTCGTGAAAGATTATTGAGTTTGGAATGGATTTGATTTTCTAAATTAGAAATAAGATGTGTGAAAAAAATATGGAAAAAATTATAATTGGGAAAGACAAGGTTTTTAAGTTGTCTGTGGTGATATACCTATCTTTTTTGGGAATGTACTTAATATTCTTTCATATACTTTACTTTTAATAAAGAGAAAGATTATGGGTAAAAGTTAAATTTTTATATGTTCCAAAATTCTAAACAATTTGAGATTTATTTTCAAAACATGATTTGTGTCTTTATGTTAGCTTACTCTTATGTTTGCTTGTGTTTTGTTTTTTACTGTGATGATCGTGTTCTTTGAACCGGAGCAAGAGTAACTCATGTGCTGATACACGACATTGAAGGATAAGAGTTGTAATTTACTATCATGTTGTAATTCTACAATTTACAATTTTATAAATTGTTCACGATTTTAACTATAATTTTTACTTTAATCTCATAAAAGAGTAGATAAGAGACGAGAGATCATACAGCCGTGATCTCAGGACTGGTTAATTTCAAAGATTTTGAATAATAACGATCGTTAAAAATTACATCTACGCTAATTACATGTGTAAAATTAATTTAAGAAATTAAAATAGAGTAAATTAAATTAAATTTTTGAAATATTCTGAGAGGAGGCGAACGTTCCCTGCCTTTCATAGTGACTTTTCTTATGAGGATACAAGTAATGTTTTCAAAATTCAAGCGTAATGTGTACGTTAGGAGAAGGAGCACAGGTAGTATAAAAGAGGTGTTTTGGTTGATTGAATCATAAATAAAATTGGCAGATTAATTATGAAGAGGAAGATGGTAGTATTGTTCCTTATACTCACCATCTTCACCCCTACAACATTTGCTGAGTTCACTGGTGAAGGTTCCCCTCTGCAAGATTTCAACCCACCACCACCGTCACCTCCGCCGCCACCACCGCCGCCATCACCACCACCACCACTACCGGAACAGACTATTCCTAGTCCCGACCCTCCAGGACGCCTGCTAAAGAGGCAACCACCTCCTATCGCCCCTGTCCAGATGGACATCCCTCGTCATCGTCTTAGGCCGCCACCAATTGACGACGGGACAGGATATACTCCGTCGCCATAGCCTCCCACTATTTTATAGCATACACCATCTTTCCATTCTTCACCAAACAAATAAACATCTTAAGTTTCTTCCTCTATTCTAAAAGGAAATTGCAGTTGATACATGTGTATAATTTTTGCAACCTCCTTTATTAGTTTGATGATCTGTAATATTTTAACTTACCTCTAGTTGAGTATGTTTATAAGTATTTCTTACCAAAACAAAAGTATCATTGATTTGCACTGTCAGAATCAAGTATCGATTTATTTATGATTAATATTGGCTTGGATTATTTTTTTATAATTTATATAAGGTTAAACATTCACGTTTTTAACATTACTAGTTTATATAAAATTTAAATAAATGACAAAATAAAAATACTAAAAATTAGAATTTTAAAATTTTCATTATATTTAATATTATTACATGTGTAACCATTATAACCATTATGTATATTAAAAAATTAAATAAAACTATATAATTTGATTTTTTTTTTAATTTATACGTTTTAATTTATATTTTTAGTAAAAAAAACTTGTATAATTTAAATTATATAAAAATGATTAATTCTTTTTCAAATATCAAAAGTTTTTAAAATAAAAATTATAAATGAGAGTAATGTAAATGTTTATATCCAAAAATCAAATTTAATAAACACTTAATTATATTAAATTTATAACTAATATTCTTTAATTAATGTTAATATTTATCCTTTTTAGTAATTAAAATATATTAATTGCATAAACATTGGTTTAACTTTTACTCACAAAAATGATTTAAGTAATATATTTTGTTTGATAAACTAAATCTAAATTTTACTTTTTACTTACATAAATTCATTTATCTATTTAAAAACATACTGTAAAAAATATATAAGTTAATTAATAACTACTAATTTTAATAAAATACTAATAATAATACAAATAATTATTATTATTTCAATATAATTAATTTCTTTATATAATTTTATTTAAATATATAATTATGTATAGTTATAAATAGAATATTTAATAAAAAGTTTAATAATATGAAAAAATTAAACAATTAATTGCAGTTATTTTTTATAACAAATTAATTAAAAACAAATAATATTATTTTATAATAATATTAAATATAATAATAAATTATATTATTTCATAATATAATATACCAATTAATACCGAACTGAAATTATAAATATAAATTAGATCGAAATTCACGTCTTTTAAAGTTACATTTAATATAGTTATTACTATATTTGGAAAAACATTTATTCTATACCTTTTTTTTCTACCATAGTCTTTTTTTTTATATATATAGAATTCATCATTCGGTGTTTTGATTTCTTTGAGGAAGAAGTATTCATCCAGGTGTTATAGTTTTTAAAAAAATTTAAAATTTTGTCCCCTTACTAATACGGATAAAGTAAATCGATTTTCATCTGGGATTCATGGTTTGATCAATTGAGTTTCTAGTAACCCATTCGTAGTATTTATTTTTTTATTTTATAATTATTTTTTTAAATCGATTTTGGATCTCTAGATTTGTTTCATGAAGGATTGGTTTTATTATAAATAGAATGATTGTTGGCGGAATAGTAAGAATGATTGTAAACCTGAACGATTGTAAACCTAATGTTTTTTAATTTAATAATGTTTAGATGGATTGATTTACATGTTCAAGTATGTATTTGATTTGAATATTAAAAAGTCATTATACACAAGATATGTAGAATAGAACAATGGATTCGGCCTCCTTAGAATAACTCAATACATAAAACATGTTTTCAATTTAAAGTTCTTGTGTTTATAAAAAATAATAGTAAAAATTTGAATGCACATTACTAAAATCATGATAGTTTTGTACCAAGGACTTTTTAAAAGATTTTTTTTTGTTATTATAAACAACAATAATAATACAAATTAGAAATTTTTTTACAATAACATAGTATTTAAACACATAGAACTTTAATGTTTTGATTATATCTAATATCATTACATTCAAATACTATTTAACAACTTTCTTCCGATCATTAGAAATACATAAGTTCTTCACCCATCTCCAATCTTGGTGCTTTTTGTCGGAGAATTTTCAATTAAAATTTTAAATTTAACTGATCTACGTAGACAATGAAGAAAAATATATTTGAATATTCCTAAATGAACATTTTCTTCAGAATGTAAGGGTAAATCCTGCATAAGAAATTCTAATCTTTATAGAATAAGACATTTTATCAATTGTAGTTTATAATTATGTCATTTAAACATGAATTTGGATTCATGACACTATTTAAAACCAATTAAAATAATTTAAAATGGTATTTCGATGAAATGCTTTGAAAAAAAACAAAATGACATTGGTTACGACCTAAATAAAAAAAGAATTAATCTAATAAAAATGATATAATTTTTTACTATAGAAACAATAATGTATAGAGAATTATGATGTTGCATTTGAAACTTATAAAATGATATTAAAAAAAAAAAACTAATCTATTTTTGGTATATTACCACTATAGCTACTTATAATGATATTGGCAATTTTAGAATGTCATGTCCATTTCTAATAAAACACTCCAAAAATTAAGAATACATATTAAAAAATTCTTCTTACCATGTAATACTTTAATAGTATTTAATTAAAATTTTACATTTAGTATTAGGATTACATATGTAACCATTATAAGTAAAAAAATATAATTGATATATTAGAGGAAAATAGTCTATATTAAAAGATTAAATAAGACTATATATTTTGATTTTTTAATAATCTATATGTTTTAATTTATAATTTTAGTAAAAATGATGACTTTTTTTCAAATATTTAAAATTATTAATAAGCATTATAAATGAGATATTAATGTAAATATTTATACCTAAAAATTAAATTTAATATTTATTTATATTATATTTAAAACTAATATTCTTTGATGTTAATATTTATATTTTATAAGTAATTAAAATATGTTAATCGCATTAAAATTAGTTTAACGTTTACTCAAAAAAATATTTAATAATTAAATGTTCTTATAAAAATAAAATTTATATATGTGCGGAAGTAATGTATTTTGTTTGGTAAACTAAATCTAAATTTTACTTTTACTTTCATAAATTTATTTATCTATTTAAAAATGATATCGTAAAAGATATATAAGTTAATTAATATAGATTAACTATAATAATAATAAAACATATTTTATTTTATATATAATTTTATAAAGAACAAATAATTTTAGCTATACAATAAGTTGTAATAAAAAAATCACATAGATTTAATTAGATGTATTTTTTTAAATATATAAAATGAGGGAAACTTATATTTATACAATATATGTAAATACAATATATTTAAAATATGTAATTGAATGATGTTATATAGAAAAATATATTATTACATCTTTTGTTTATGAAAAATAATATAAAAATTGCGAACTCATATAACTTAACAATAAAATTTGAATATAAAAAAATAAAACATGAATACAAATAAATATATATGATAAAATATTAAAAAAATCATAAATTAATGCAGAAGGATTTCCTAAAAGAATATCATAAATAATAAATTTTTTTAAACAATATTAACTTTAAGATTTCTTTATATTGAATATTTGTTTTTAGGAACCTAATATAATAAAAATTAAGTTTTTCAGGAAAGAGACAAAAATAAGAGAAGTTCTAAATTTTCTAAAAATTTGTTTGGTGTAAAAAAAATATACATTTTAAGTCATAAAAAATAATTATTAATGTATTTTTTTAAACCTTAACTTAATATAAATTTAATTTTTTGTTTAAAATTTTTGAGAACTACCTTAGGTGTTTCTTGAATGTAGCTACATTTCACCCAAACACAAAATTTCTCTCGAGATCTCGCCACAAAATATTTATTGGCTTAAAATCATAATTATTCATTTTTTTTTTAATTTCTTTATGCTTTAGTTTTGAAGCTCATATTTGTGAATATATAACAAAAAAATGTAGAGAAAATTTATTTTTTTTATAAGAAATAATGAAATGAAACAAAATTATAACAAAAATAGGAAACAAAAATGATCGTAAATTCTCCTCTAGAATTTCTCCCACATACCATTAAGGATACCTCATTGTTAACAATCAAAAAGAAAATATTTTTGAAGTGAAATTAATTAAAAAAAATTATCGTTTCAGTTTCTAAAACTTTTATTAAATATATACATAATATAATAATAAAATAATAATAGTACATCAACTATTTGACATGATCGTAAAACCTACTTCTCTCGGAAATGCTCTTAATTTAAAAATCTTTTTGGTTACCGTGCAAAATGAGTACTTTTGTTGAACATAAATAGTACAACCAAAATGAGACTTTATTTATCAAAGAAAAGTAAACATTGGTATCAATGTATATTTTGTTTAGAGATGAATTTCATACCTTCTTCTAGTAAAATAGTGAGATGAAATTCCGTTATTTTCGTCCAATGAAATAATGAAGAAAATATATTTGTGGAAGATTAAAAGTAAGAATGCTAAGGTCAATTTAAAACTTTACCAAAGCTTTTTTAAGAAAGTAGTTAAATATTTGAATAAGAAAATTAAATTAAGAATAAAAATAAAATAAAGTAATGATGTTATATATAAAGATAAAACAAAGTAATGGTGATTTGAAGTACTAAGTAATTATGACAACTTTACAAAACTTCTTGAGAAAGTCACCTAAAATTCAAAAGACAAATTCAATTAAAACTTCAAACTTGGCCACGTATCAGTATTTGGGTAGTGCATTGAGTCCCACAAAGCATAATTGATAAGTGATGCTCACATAATTGGAAGATATGTGTTTCAAGTGCATTAAGACACCAAAACCCAAAATACTAATTGCTTTGTTCAAAGAAGAAGATGAAAAGTTAAGTGTTGGAAGACAAAAAAATGACTTTGATGAGTGAGAAGATAAGTGTTGGAAAATGAAGGTGAAAAGTTGGTGACGGTAGTCTTGGAAAACGAAAAACTTTGTAGTAGTGGTGTTGGCATGCTGAATTAATTTTGTTGGGAAGATGGAAAGTAGGTCTTTACTATTGAAGAAGCTAGTTGAAATTATGCAAGAATTATTTTTATGACTTTTTTGAAGATGCAAAGTAGGTTTCTATTATTTGGTAGTAGGGAAATTGGATAACATCATTGAAATTTGATTTTTTATTTTGAAAGTTGGATAACATCAACTAAACTTTTACTAACATCATTGTCGCATGTAGTATTTTGGATCTTACACGAAATGAGGAAGAAGAAATGTTGAAAGACAACAATACAACGAAAATGACACATTATGTATTTGTGGATTTGTGAAAGATAAAAAAAACAAATGCTAAGATGATAGATTTACCAAAAATAATAAATTTTATTATTTTAGGGATGTCCATCCAATGCAAATATTTTGTAGAAAGAAAAATTTTATTGTTCATTGCATTCTAGTGCTAAGACAAAGAAGTTTTACAATGTGAAAACTTTTCATTGACACTTTGACAAAAAACTTTATGATTTTAGAATTTCAAAATGGGCATTTGGTCCTAGAAAATTGTTGGTCTTCATAATAAATAATAACAATGCATTATAAATACGCAAAATTTTCTTGTTTATTAAGGATCTGCCCGTTGATTTCAATGCATTAAGACCATAAAAAATGAATTGCTTCTAGTGACAATTAATGTTGTGTGACTTAATGCTTGGTGAGAATAAAGCTAAAGTCTCAATTATTAATTAATTTTCATTATATTACTTTCATTAATAATATTTGAGCATTAATCATTAAGCAAAGTATTTCAAACACATATTTTCATAATCTGAAAAAAAAAATTAAAAAAAAAATCACATTTTCCAATTACAACTTATTGTAAAGAACTTTGATGTCGATGCTAATTTTGTTACACTCAACTTTGAACAAAAAAATCTATACTTTCCTCCAAAGTATGAAGAAGGAATGAGTTAACATAACAATTAAATGCAAACTACACTTACCAAGATGTGAGGGTTTGACATGTAGTTGGACTTTTCAGTTACCAATATAAATTGAAATTGGACTTTTGAATTATTGAAATACAAATTCAATTAATAATTTTAATAAAAAAATAAAAATAAAAATGCCTAAATAAAAATAAATAAAAGATTAAAATTTGCAGTCACCGAATAATACAAAATGCTAATTTCAAATCCTAAAGACAAACTTTTTAGTTTATTAAACTATCAAAAACTGAGTTTTGAATTTGCCAAAATCAATTAAAGAAATAAATATCACTATATAAGTCAAACAAATTTGAAGCTCAATATTTATATTTAAATAATTATATAATAAAGATTAACTTATTATATAATAAAAATAAATCTTCAATCAGCAATGACATTGATAAGTATAGATATATGTTTATTTGTTAATATTAAAATGTTTGCTATCAGTACTATTGGTTATTCTTATTATTGTTATTAATCGTTACTATTTTTATTATGATTATTAGTATACAAAAAATATTATTGAAAAAAAAAATAAGTATGTCCTTTTGATATTGAAAAAATATTTACATTACGTGATTTATAGTAATAATTTCTAATCTCAAATGTTGTGTAGGATTCTAAAAGATTGAACATTATTTCAGATATACATCTCTATTGCATACATCATTACTTTGCATATATCATTATTGCTTCCAAAAAAAAGTGTTTACATATAATTGAATTAAATTAAGTTAAATAGAATCATGTAATATATTATTATACATTATTATTAAATACTAAATAACAAATGTCAAATATTAATAATTATATTTCTTATATTAAAATTAAAATAGCAAAATACAACTCATAAAATAATAATCCTAAATAATAAAAAATTGGTGTAAGAAGACCACGAGAGAGCATTGAATATTTTGGAAATGATTAATTGTTGCATGCTGCAACCAAAAGGTATGCGACAAGAAATCTGTTGTTATCTTTTCACACTTGAGTATGCTTTGGAAGATGCAAAAGTTACCTAAAACATAAAAAAAAAGTTTGTCAACAATCCACGTATTTGAATCAGTCATAAAAAAAAAATACTTTATACTTTAATTCAATTTTAAAGTATCTTTGATAATGCATAAGGAAAAAATATCAAAGTACTTATTTGACCAAAAAAAGATTATTATAGTCAAATACATACTTTTTCTTGTAAATAAACTGTAATAAAACCATCTTTAAACTTTGTAGCTAGTAAACTTGGTGTAGTGAGTGTCCATTGATATATCTATATGTTTGCAAGAGATTTGGTAAAGAAGACGATGTAGCAAATATATAATTATAAATGTAAAATAAATCCAATATTATTAAAGAAATGAAAAATGAAGAATTAACATATGAACAACATGAACAAAGCTAGGTTCACCAAAAAAATCAAAAAGAAAAAATAACATGACAAAGAAAAGGAAGAAATACACCTAAACAACAATCGAAGAAATGAAAAAAAAAAGTGACCTAAAATGGTAGTGAAAAAAAGACAAAAAAATGGTTAACGTGTTTGGATACAGAAAAAGACTACTTTTCACATCCAATACATGACATATTAACCGTATGGGTGGGCAAAAAAATCAATTTTCATGATCCATTCTATTTTTTCTCTAATTCAATCTATTTAATATCTATTTTATTAAAAATTCAATCCATTTAAAATTTATTTTATTGGATTTGGATTTCAATATGATCTACATTTTATATATTTTATGGATTGGATATCCGTTCTCTAAATCTAGATTTTCAAAATGGATAATCCAAAATATCCAATCCAAATTTTCCATTTATATTTTTGGTGAGGTTAGGTTAAAGGTCGAGACAGACTAGCCCAAATTTAGTCGTATTTGATTGAGTTGGTGTGACCCTATATGAAATTTGGCCGAATTCAGTCGTCGGTCCCGATCGAAATTTGGCCTAGCCGGTCCTGGACAAAATTTGGAAGTGTTCGGTCAAGTTGACCCAGACCTAAATTTGACTACATTAGGCTGAGTCGACCCAGACAAAATTTGACCGTATTCGGCCGAGATGACCACAACCAAAATTTGGCCGTATTCGGCCTAGTTGGCTCCGGTCAAAATTCGGTCGAATTCAATTGAGTTGGCCCCGATTGAGATTTGGTCGAGTCAGCCCTGGCCCAAATTTGAACATATTCGGCTGAGATGGCCTAAGATGAAATTTGACCGTATTCAAATGAGTCGATCACGATCGAAATTTGGTCGTATTCAACCGAGTCGGCCACGATCAAAATTTGGCCGAATTCAATTGGGTTGGCTATGGTCAAAATTCGGTCGTGTTAGCCTCAACTGAAATTTTGCCGAGTCGGTCCTGACCCAAATTTGGTCACATCGTCCTCGACAAAAAACTGCCAAATTTTATGGTGTCGACCCTATGGACACAAGTTTTCGAAAATTCAATTTAAATTTATTTTATGAAAAATGGATTTTGGATTTTGAAATTGATTCAAATATTTGGATCTGGATTTAAATTTGATTCAAATATTTGGATTTGGATTTTAAAAAAATCCAATCTACTTTTTCTGAGAAAATGAATTTGGATGAAAAATCTAGTCAAATTATTTGGATTCAAAATGGATATGGATTGGATCATGATCACTGCTGACCGCATTTAGTATTTTCGTATTGCACTAAAATATGAAATTCAACAAAGTTAATCTATTTGAAAAGTAAAACAAAAAGATTTTAATAGTTTCATTGAAGTACTAAATAACTTAGGATAAATCTAAGGCAGATTATGTGACGACGAAGTGAAAGAAAAGTTATTATTAGTGATTACAATACATTATATGAAGTAAAATGACAATGCACACTAGAATAAAACATAACTTGTACCACAACTTTCATGTTTGGAGTTGACTTTTTATGTAATCAACAAAACCACACCACAATATTATCAGTGAAACAAATAAGTATCAATTGCCCATTAGACCAAACATATATGAATTTATTAGTGATGTTATTAGTTTAAAACATGGACATTTGGTGAGTTTAACCTAGGCATTATAAAAAGTGACATGTAAATCTTCTTTCGAGTTTATTGAATCTAGCGTTCAATGTAAGTCTTACATTCAATCTTTTTATTCTCAAACTTTTGTATTGATCGGATGTTACAAAATTAACAAATATACCAAATTACACAAGTAATAGAGTGAAAAGTAAAAATATCATTTTTTAATATATTAATGTAGTTTAAGAAACAACATGTTTATTTACTAATGAAGGTTAAAAATTTTCAAATAAAGAAACATTTTGATGAATGAGAAATAAGTTTAAAGCTAAGAAAGTAATAAAATTCACACAATAAAAATAATTAATTTAATTTAAGAAAATATACGATAAAAGCTTTACATTGAGTTTCATGATTCAACTCAAATCAAAAATATCAAACAATATACTTCTAATTTTTTCTCTGGTACTCATACCTTTTGTAACAAGTCTCAATTCCTTACCGACAAATCTAAACTTGAAAAATAAAAATTCAATGTCTAGCAATTTTTATTATAAGATCAAATTAATGATCAAGTTTCTCATGTTATGAATGACTAAATTCTTCACATTTATGTTTAACATGTGAAATCTATTAGCTATTTTATCCTAATCAGTTCTTGCAAACTATGTAAGGCCCCATTTCTTTTCTGCCTAGAGTTGGTGGGCTGCCCTTGTAAATGGGCCTAAGGGTTGGCCCAATGTATATAAACCCTGCTATGTTGCCCTAATCCCATCTCACACTCACTCTTTCAGAAACCAGCCGCCATCCCTTACTACCTCTCACGAAAAGCTTTGTTAGGGTTTACCCTAAGGTCCCCCTCCTTCAAGCTCAAACTCAGTCTTACTTCCTGCACGACGTAAGTGACCCTAAAACCTATCATCTCCACTTTCCTTCTTCGTATTCCACCGTTTAATGTTGGTTGATGACTCTATTCTTCCTGTTGTGCCGCTGTTACACCAGTTCCTGACCCGTCTCCCGAACTGCTGTGCTCCGGAGTCCAGTGCCGAGGTCTGTACGAACCCATTTCCAGGTACGGGGAGTTAGGGTTCTAGTTTCGAGTCTTTTTGGAACTGCTTATGCGTTGATTGTTGATTTCATGGTTGGATTTGTCGCTTTGATGTGTGAAAGTACCTTGCATGTGTTGTTTGGTCGAAAAACTTGGCTGTTGCAGTGAAGAACAGTGACGAGACCTGTTAATCTCGTCCAAGCGAGTCAGTCTCGCCTAAGCGAGATGAAACAGGGAGCTCGCCTAGGGCTTCTGCGCGAAAGGTCGCCCAAGCGACCAGCTCGACGTTTGAGCGAGCGAGCATCTCGCCCAGGCGAGAGGGGTCTCGCCTAAGCGAGATCCCGCATGTGATCCTGCTCCCTTTTTGAGCCCTCGCCTAGGCGAGGGGGAGGCTCGCCTGAGCGAGACCCTCCAGCCTAAGCGAGGTGCTGGGCGAGACAGTGTAATGTGGGATGTTTTCTTGGTTTTGTATGGATAATGTTGGCTTGGTTTTGAGTATCTGTGCTAAAGGCTTGGTATGTGTGAGTATGATAGAGTAATGCAAGTTGTGAATTATGTATAAAGGGTTGACATGAGTTTTGCATGAGATTGTATTGAAAGGGTTGGTATGAAAGAGGCATGATAACATATGAATTGGAAGTCCTTGGTACATGAATGGTTCATGATGAGATGAAATGTGTTGAGCCTGGAACATGAAAGGCGTTGACTTAAAGGTCGGTACAATTAACATATACATGCGTAGTGAATATCATTTTGGTTGTGCGGTTGTGTCCTGTATGTGTCAGTGCATAAGTCCTTGGGGTCTCTAGGTGAGACTTTCGGGGTTGCGCTTCAGTGGTCGGGACGTAATCCCATGGCCCTTGTTAGTAGGTGTCCATGGTGGTGCCCCATCTGTATAACTAAGTAAGGATTCAAGGTAAGGATTGTATCCTGACACTCTAAGGGGCCAGTTAGTCTCACTTAGAGCGGACTGACTCCTGTGGTGAGAGTAGCAGGAGGCCTGAAATTCATTAAGGGCTAACCTTGTGGTGGGAGAGATTTTGATTTATCGTAACACTTGTATTACATAGCTCAGGGATCAAGCAGCTCAGGGTCGAGCAGAGGTATCCACCACAAGTGCAAGCATCCGCTGAATCCGACTAAGTTATACGTATCCGGATGAGTCGAGTCGAGTCGTAGTGTATTGAATGAAGAGTCATAACATGTTTGGTTGCTATGTGGATATGAGATGATGAAAATATATTTGACTGCATGATGAATATGTTGTTGGCTCTAGCTTACCCGTTTTGTTGCATGGTTGTGATGTATGTGGCTGTTCTTTCTTGCGATGATCATCAACTTGGTTGATGGGAGCAGATGGGCGAGGTTCTCGTGGTCAACAAGGGAATGGCGACTCGTTACTTAGCCATCCGGGCTGGATCTCACACTTCTTTCTTTCGTGTTTTCTTTAGGGCTATGGCCCCTGTATTCGTGGTTATTAGATTGGAAACTTTTAGTTAAACAGCTATCCTACTTTTGTTGGCATCGTGGTGTGCCTAGTTTCGTAAGGGTGATGCTGAGAACCCCAAGACTGCGTTGTTATGCTATCTAATTGTGTGGCGTTTCCTTTAATTGCATTTATAAATTAAATAGGATGTTACAAACTATCTTTCAATCAAATAGTACTTCCAAATATGCATCAATAATCATGAATGCTAGATATTAGAATTCAAATTAGGAAACAATTGAATCTTGATTATTGATACAAATTTGATTGAATGAGATTGAAATTTAATTTGTATAGTTCAACTTAGTCTATTAATTGAATTGATTAATTGTTAAACTTCTATCTAATTCTTAAACTATGATCTTTGAATTATTTGGTTGTTTGAATTTGTTGATTGATATGTCTCGATTACAATTAATTTTGACTTTGCTACTTACCTATGTTCTATGTTCTATGCTAACTAGGTGTAGTTATTATCTTACCATGTCATCTCTAATACCGGTTGTTGCTAAATATTATTTTATACTTTTAAAATTTTATAACTTATAATTTATGATTTTATAATTTTTAAATTTTATAATTTTAATATTTTAATTCAAAATTGAAAATATATTATAATTTTATACTTCACTATACAAACCATAACATCATATAAACTCAATACCATATACAGAGTATTCAATTCCAAGAATTATACGATAATATTCTTGTAATTCCAAATCTCAATTTCATTATCAAATGTCTTCCACGACCTTCACGTACAACTACAAATTAGTTCACCAATGTCACATATGTTAGTAAGTTCAGTTCTTATATTTGAAGACTCTATAATTGGTATTGACTTTTTAGTGTTATATTTTCTAGAATGAAATATAAAATTATGATATATTTTTAATTTTTAATTCATATCATAAAATTATAATTTTATAATTATACAATTTTGAATTAAAATAATTAAAATATTAAATTATAAATTATACAATTATAAAATTTAAAAAGTATAAAATCGTAAATTATAAATTTTAAAATAATAAAATTATATATAGTGACAACTCAACAAGATAATACATGACAAGATCATAATTACATGAGTCACCACTTAACAACCATATCACCCAATTACCAGCTAAAACCCAATTGAAAAAAATTAAATTTATCCAGTACTCAATAAAAATACAAATTTACCATGAATTCAATTAAATAAAATATAATTAATGTTAAATTTATGTATAACAGTGGTACAGGTACAAGGAAAAACTAATAGTGAGGAAAATGATCACACGTTTTTATTTTCTTCAAGTTGAAACTAAAAATTATATAATAATAATTATAAAGTATTATAATATTTCCAAGTCACCAGAAAGATCAACCTCTTTAAATGAGTGTAGGGGAGGATGTATCACTCAGATTATTTGGAAATTGGAAAAGGACATAACATGGAACATTTTAGCTAGGGCCGGACATAATTTACTAAACTATACTAAACTATAGTTAATTATACTATATTAAACTAAAGTATACTAAACTATTCATAATAATAATTGAACTGTACTATAAAATAGTTCAGTTTTAAGAAACTAAACTTATGATAAGTTAACTAAGTTAACTAAGTTAACTATTGAACT
>Ga0209589_1004119_pt1 | contig 25290 bp, 10 predicted proteins | sample CowpeawhiteBW_FD_187525 | JGI IMG/M metagenome (GOLD analysis project Ga0209589, IMG submission 187525) | Root nodule microbial communities of legume samples collected from California USA - Cow pea white BW (SPAdes) (version 2) | ecosystem: Host-associated > Plants > Roots > Nodule | place: USA...
GTTGGCTTAAGTCAAGTCAACTATAGTCAACAAGTCAAACCTAGTCAAAGGTCAACAAGTCAACTAAAGTTGATTCAACTAAGTCAACTTATGGAATCAAAAATAGCAAACACAAATGAAAGGGATGGAGGATTAGTGAACTTCCTTTCTAAACATGCTCAGTCTTCTTAAGCATTTGCCTCCATCCTTGGTTGGGGTCAATCCTTCATCACATCTTCATCGTGATACTATACGTAATATTTTCGCATCATTTTTGCATCCAATTCATCACTCGTTCCATTCAATTTGACGTTCATGCATAAGTTCGTTATTTTCGCTAATAAGGGTTCGTCATTTAGGATCTCGAATCATACTCAATGTCTTTACGTGATTATTTTTCCTATGTTTAATAGAGATCATTCCTAAATAATCTACATCATTACATTTTTTTATTCATTCACTAGATTTCGATTTCAGATATTACCTTATATCATATGCACATGGACGCTCTCGAGAATTTTGTAGATTTTTTATTTCTGTGTGTATGAGTTTTTATTCATTTCTAATGGTTCAATTTAATTTCATTTAGGTATTATAAGCATTTTTCATGGCTAGATTGAATTTAGGAGCACTGCATTGCATTCATACATTGGCATACATAGTTAGTTGTAGCTTTTCATCAAACACCTTAGGGGCATTGTAGTTCATGTAGGCATTCCGTCAAACGGTTTGCATTTGCATATTTTCATGGAATTTCAATTCCATTTCAGTTTTAGTTTGAACATATTTTGTTAGATTTCCTCATTCCCACAAGACAAGTTCAATAAATCACTAATTTGCCTTTGCCTATCCTTTGGATTGATTCTTGATTGACCACTTTGCAATATTAAGTAGTATTAGTGAGGAAATCAAGTTTGATTGAATCTATAGGCGCCAAGAAGTTTATCATATTTGTTCTAACATTAAAATCTTTTCACAATTTTTTGCAGACAAAATTGTAAACCATTTTCGTATATTTTTTTCTTCACCAATACATATGGTTAATAATTTTTTTGTGGACAAAAGTGTAAATATTTTTGTATATTTTTTTTTTGCACAAATTGCAAATCTTTGAATAATACACAACTTCCCAAGTCTTCTGTGTATACCAAAGAGACTTATTGAGCTATGTGGTAACTTACACGGTGTTGGACTTTGGTAAATGTTCACTTCAAGAAAACATATATTATTGGCGAGAAAATGTTTAGATATAGACTATGTTTGTACCTTAAAACAATATGCTAGATTATGTTTTATATCATTAGTAAAATTGAAGAATAAGTGGGTTTATGTTTGAGAAATTCATGTTTCAACTAGAGTGAAGAGGGAGATGGTAAATATAAATGATCCTTGAAGTGAATTGTTGCAAGAAAATTTCAATAGTGTATCTATCATAGTAATAAGACTGTTCTTTGCCTGGACCACTCCTATAGAAAATAAAATTGGCATAGAATCACAAGCGTTAATGTTGAGAACAATCTAACAACTCTTATATTTTAGAAGTATTGTTCAATGCAACTTCAATAGTAATATTGATCGACATGACACTTGTTGATCTTCTTGCTACTAATTTTATGAATCCAAGAATGCAACAAAGTTGTTTTGGAGCCAATGTTTCCATTTTTTTTTTCTTGGAGCTAGTTTGATGTCCTTATAACTAAATGGGTTTAAGAAGTATTTTTGTTAAAAAGATTATTCTTTTGACAATACATTCAGCTTCTTTTAAATAGATTTATGTATACGAAAATATAACATATCAATCTCGCTAGTATTGACATTTTGTGCACACCATATACTTTTGCTTTCGTTATCCATGAAATATAGTTGAAGTTAGCTTATAACAACCACCTTCATTAAAACTAATTTTATTATTGTTTATATTGGGTTTAGAAGAAGATTAGGTTTGATTTTAGGGTTTCAAATTTTCAAGAAAGAGTATGTGTGTATGGTTTACGCTACTTTTTACGTATAATTAAGTTTTAAAATTACCAGAAAATATTTAATACAATATGCTTATGAAAAAGTTGTATCAAAACTTAGTCAGTAATATTTTTTTATAAATTTAAAATTAGTTTTTAAAAATAAATTGAAGTTTTTTTTTTTAAGTCTTTATGGTCATGTTTGATATAAATTTAATTTAATTTTAAATTTATTGAGCAACCTTAAGCTCTTTACATACATCTTTAGTCTTGTTCTTGGTTCTCCTATTTTGTTATAATATTTATGGACAAATTTTCAGAAAAAAAAATTATGTACATTTTTTTTTTACAAATTGCAAACCCTTAAATAACAAACAACTATATAAGAGAATTGTGATAATAAGGTTAAGTTCTTTTTTGTACAATTATATGAGGAGAAAATTACATATACTTTTTGTACAATTTTTTTTTTTTACAAATTGTGGATCCTTCAATACATACAACTACCTAAGTTTGCTATACACTCATGTTATTTAGAAGGTTTTGGAGATGGTATAAATAAATAGAATATTGTTATAAGCTTAAAACAATAGTCATTGGGTATTCTTCCGGTTCACCATAGTGTGCACCTGGGTCATATGTATTATGAAACAATTTATTCATCTTTCTATATTGTTGGTTGTTTTTGGAAATTTAGGTGGATTGGTAGCTTCATTCATATTGTGTGGGTCATGATAAAACTCTTTCATCTTTATCTGCCAAAGCATTAATTATTTGAAGTATTAGTCTTTTAGTTAATAATTTCAAATGGGTTTTATCTTAGGAATAACAAATGTTTATGATGAGAAGAGTTCAACTACTCTTATTATGGGATGAGTTTTCAATGTAGTTTCAACAAAGATCTTAAATACATGGTTTTGGTTCATCTTGTTGCCAGTTAATTTATGAATCCAAGACTACAACATAGTCAGAGACTTGGATTTGGGGCAAATGTTTCTCTTTTGCTCAGGCTGGTTTGACATCTCTCGCAACTAAATGGGCTTAAGAAGTATTTAGGATAGAAGAATATTTTTAGAAGTAGTATCCATGAAATAGATAATCAAACTTTTCAATTGGATTGTTCTAAAGAAGAAATTATAACACATCAATTTCACTTACAATGACATTTTTATTCAATTACTTTAGATTTAGAAGTAGATTAAAATGTATTTTAGGGATACGAATTTTCAAATAGAAGTATGATATAGTTTTCCTATATTTTTTTTTTTTGGAAATATTATGAATAAAATTGCAATTCCTTATTGCGTAATTTTTTTTTGGATAAATTGCAAACCCTTCTATGACAAACAATTATGCAATATACTTGTTGAGTATTTGTTGTAACATTACAAATCTTTCATATTTTTTTGTGGACAAGATTGTAAACCCTTTTTGTAAAATTTTCTTTTGCATAAATTGCAAATCTTTCAATTATACAACTACCAATTATTTATATATAATTGATTGAGTTGTGTGGTAACTCTCAACTCAACTCATCAATTTTATTCACTTTAATACAACATATATTATTGGAGATAAAATGATTATTTTATTCACTTTACTCTATGTGAGACTTTAGTAAATATTCACTTCAATACAACATATATTATTAGAGAGAAAATGTTTAGATAGAGGCTATGTTTGTATCTTAAAACAATATGCTAGATTATGTTTTATATCATTAGTAGAATTGAAGAATAATTGGATTTATGTTTGAGACTTTATGTTTTACAAATGATCTTTGAAGTGAATTATTGCAAGCGAATTTCAAGAATGTATTTATCACAATGATGGGATTGTTCTTTGCATAGAATACTCCTATACTCCTATGAGAATTAGAATTGGCATAAGAATCACAATTATATATGATAAGAATCACAATTATATATAGAATTGGTATTACCACCAGTTCATTAAGGGATATTGATCTACATGACATTTATTGATCTCTTGCTACTAATTTCCTGAATCCAAGAATGCAACCAACTTGTTTTGGGGCCACTGTTTCAATTTTGCTTGTGTGTATCATGATAAAACTCTTTCACCTTTATTTACCAAAGCATTAAGTGTCTGGATATCTATTTTGAGAACCTCATTGATCTCAAACACTTTAACATTACAAGACCTTCTAGAAAGGTTCCTAAAGTCCTAGAGTACAATGTAGTCCTCCAGGGTAGACATGGTTGAATTTAATATTGAGGAAGTATGTTTAAAAATAGCAATAAAAATATCATAGGAATTACACATCTTTCATTCATAATGCTTTAACCTTGAAAGCAAAGATTGTATAATCCGTACATTGATTAGTTGTGGTGAAAAGATGGAAATCCATTTTTTTAAAACTGATTTTATGCTAGTGATGGAAGCATCAACCTACTTAGGTGCATTGTCTTTGAAGGAAAGATGAAATTGTTGTTTAACTATTCGTTGTATTTTAATTTTTTTTGCATCTCAGTTATACAAAAAACTATTGTAAGCCATTCAGTAAAAAAAGGGGCAAAAGAGGAAAATAAGAAGAATTATGATGAAGCATACGTGGCAATTGATCCTCTACATAAGGGAATTAGAAGAAGTTCGAGAACCAAAATAACTAACACTAGGTTGAGTGGATATGATTTGACCTAGCAAATGGTATTTAAGTTCTGTTAGGGACGTAAAAGAGGGGGTGGAATGAGTGTGGAATTCTTCTCTCCAAAACCTTGTCTTTTCTGTTAGAATTGATTCTCTCTCCTTTCCTGCCTATTGGTTATGCATATTCTGCTGCAATCATCGTTTCAACTTTTCACCCAATATAATACAATGAGACTAAGAATATTTTTACAAATTTTCTTTCCTTTTGGTATTCTTTTCTTCATTCATTCATCAATTTTCGTTTTGGCTTTTCGTATACATTCAACCTACTTAGTTGCATTGTCTTTGATGGAAAGATGAAATTCTTGTTAAACTATTCGTTGTATTTTAATTTTTTTTGCATCTCATTTATACAAAAAACTATTGTAAGCCATTCAGTAAAAAAAGGGGCAAAAGAGGTAAATAAGAAGAATTATGATGAAGCATACGTTGCAATTGATCCTCTACATCAAGGAATTAGAAGAAGATCAAGAGCTAAAATAACTAACACTAGGTTGAGTGGATATGATTTGACCTAGCAAGTGGTATTTAAGTTCTGTTAGGGACGTAAGAGAGGGGGTGGAATGAGTGTGGAATTCTTCTCTCCAGAACCTTGTCTTTTCTGTTAGAATTTATTCTCTCTCCTTTCCTGCCTATTGGTTATGCATATTCTGCTGCAATCATCGTTTCAACTTTTCACCCAATATAATACAATGAGACTAAGAATATTTTTACAAATTTTCTTTCCTTTTGGTATTCTTTTCTTCATTCATTCATTCATCAATTTTCGTTTTGGCTTTTCGTATACATTCAACCTTCTTAGTTGCATTGTCTTTGATGGAAAGATGAAATTGTTGTTAAACTATTCGTTGTATTTTAAATTCTTTTGCATCTCATTTATACAAAAAAGTATTGTAAGCAATTCGGTAAAAGAAAGGGGCAAAAGAGGCAGATCAGTAGAATTATGATGAAGCATACGTGGCAATTGATCCTTTGCATCAAGGAATTAGAAAAAGCTAGAGCCAAAATAACTAACACTAGGTTGAGTGGATATGATTAGGCCTAGCAACTGGTATTTAAGTTTTGTTAAGGACGTAAGAGAGGGGGTGGAATGAGTGTGGAATTCTTCTCTCCAGAACCTTGACTTTTCTATTAGAATTTATTGTCTCTCCTTTTCTGCTTGTTGGTTATCCATGTTCTACTGCAATCATCGTTTCAGCTTTTCACACATAATAATACAATGAGATTGAGAGAATATTTTTAGAAATTTTCTTTCCTTTTGGTATTCTTTTATGCATTCATTCCTCGATTTTTGTTTTGGCTTTTCGTATACATTACAAATTGGTGCTTTCATTAAGAGAGTCATGGAGAGATGGCAAATAATACTCGCATGAAGGACCTCGCAACTAATGTTAAGAGGTTTGAGACATTGGAAACAACCATGGAGTTGTTATTGAATAAGCCTCCATATGGTCAGGCACATTCGCCTTCCCCCATTTCTAGGTACGAAATATTAAACTCGATTTTCCTAGCTTCGATGGTTCGAATGTTCTACAATGGATAAAGCTAAACATTTTTTTCCTACTATAATACCCCTTATGATCACCATTTAACTATCGCCTCCATTCATCTTGTAAAAGAGGTTGTTCCATGGTATCAATTAATCACTCACACCAACCCTTTTCACTATTGGGTTGCTTTTGCTCGAGCTCTTGAACTTGAATTTGGACCTTCACCCTATAAGTGTCTTAGAGAACAATTGTTTAAACTTACATAGGTCACTACTACCTCTAAGTATTATATGCAATTTACTGCCCTTGCCAACTGTGTCCAAGGTGTCACGCCAGAGGCCATGTTAGATTGTTTTATCAATGGTCTTAAGTAGGATGTTCGTCGTGATGTTATTGCTCAAGCTCCCACTACCTTGATCCGAGTTATGTCCATTGCCAGGTTATATGAAGAGAAGTATACTACTAAGCATAGATTGTTCCATCCCAACCCTTGGCCTAAAACACAAACCACTTCAAATAGCCTACCTAGTAGCCATACCCAATCCGTTAAATCCACCATCCTACCCCCACTCCTTCCCAGACCAAAACCACCTTTCACTACCACTAACCCAAAACCTTCTAATGTCAAGAGCATGACTGCAACGGAAATGTTGCTTTAGGGGTGTGATGCGCTTATGATGACAAGTTTATGCCCATCCATAGGTGTCCCAACAAAGAGTATCTCATTTTTCCAATGGAAGAAGATGCTTTGGTAGACTTACAACCCAATCCTCCTAACAGTAATGAAAACATTGTTCTTCAGGACTATTAGGATCACCATATGTCATATAATGCTCTAAAAGGATCGTTTAGGCTTGGCACCATGAAATTTCAAGGATCCATAAATGGCATGCAGGTTCAGATCTTATTAGATAGTGGCAACTTCGATAATTTTCTACAACCCTAACTTGCTCACTACCTAAAATTACCTATTGAAATTGTCTATACCTTGCCAGTTTCAATTGGCAATGGAAGCTCTTTAATGTAAAAATGATTGGTGAAAGATTTGGAGGTCAAGATTCAGAGGCATTCCTTGAAATTACTCGTATATTTGTTGTCGATTATAGGGGTTGACTTAGTTTTGGGTGCTGCTTGGTTGGCTACTGTGGGCCTCTATATTTCTGATTATAGTAGTTTGAATTTGAAGTTCTATTTGAATAACCAGTTTATCACATTACATGGTGAATGGTCCCAATTACCAAGTCCTACAGAATTCACTGATTTAAAGTGAATACACAATATACATGCTATAGTAGAGTTATTTATACTCCAAACTATTAGACCCGAATTGCCTCCAGAACACTATTTATCTCTTTCCTCAAATATGGAACCGACATTGGCAGGGTTGCTACACACGTACAGAGATGTTTTCTCCTTGCCCTTGGGTTTACCCCTTCTAGGGCCCACGATCATTCCATTCACTTGCTTCACGGTTCTGACCATGTTAAGGTTCAGCCTTATAAGTACCCCCATAGTTAGAAATTACAAATACAAACCATGATGTACGACATGCTGCAAGAAGGGATTATTGTGCTTAGCACCACTCCACTTTTTCCCTCATCGTCTTGGTCAAGAAGAAGGACGACACATTGTGTTTTTTTACCGACTATCGAGCCTTAAATGCTATTACAGTGAAGGATAATTTTCCTATTCCCACGGTGGATAAACTTATTGATGAATTGCTTGGTGCTCAGTATTTCTCCAAGATAGACTTGCGATCTGGTTACCTTCAAATATTGGTGAAACTAGAGGATAGACATAAAATTGCCTTCAGAACTCATCAAGGCCTCTATGAATGGTTGGTAATGCCATTTGGACTCTCTAATGCTCTTGCTACATTTTAGAGTCTCGTGAATGAGGTATTTCGGATATTTTTACGAAAATTTGTTTTACATTTTGTACCGTACCTAGCCAAACTCAACCAAGTAAACAGTGTGCATATCGAAATCGCCTAGTACCCGGACATCACCAACATAAGCCATCTAGGCAAGTAGCCGGTCGAGACCGACTACTCCAATGAACTTAAGCTAACATCGATGCCCCCGCGTTCAATAGGTCTCAAGGGCCTGGTTTGGGGCCCAGGCCCATTCATGGCCCAAACTACAGCCCATGTCAAAACCCAGCCCATGAAATGGTCAAACGTCATTAATGCCCTATAAATACACGTGGACCCCATCATTTAAAGGTACGCATTCATTAATCACTGATTTGACTCTCTGAGAGTTTTGACTTACTTGAGCTTCGGAGATTCTTCTGCAGGTAACCCCCCCTGGGTTCAAGCCGACACGTATCGACCGGGAAGAGGCCAGCTGAAGAGATAGCGGATTACGTGGTAAGGTGACGCTTGTGCCTAACTTATCTTATTTGTTCTTCTGCAGGAACACATTTCTTTGATAACATCTTGATTTACAACTCTTCGTGGTCTTTACACCTCCATGATTTATAGGAGGTGCTAAAAGTATTACAAGAACATCACTTATTTGCACGAGTTTCAAAATGTCCTTTGGGTTACAACAAATTCATTATCTAGGTTACACCATTTCTAGGAATAGGGTTACAACAAAAGTACAAGTAGTTTTGGATTGGCCAAAGCCAAATAATTTGAAGTACCTACGAGGTTTTTGGGCCTCACGGGGTATTACCACCAGTTCATTAAGGGTTAAGCCACAAGAAGGACAATTTCTCATGGTGTGCATCAACATTAGTAGCTTTTGTTGCTCTCAAGACTGCTATTACAGAGGCTCTGGTTCTTAGCTTGCCAAATTTTTCTCAACCATTTATTCTTGACAAAGACACTTCGGGATTGGGTATTGGAGCAATTTTGAGCAAACACCTCCATCCTATTGCATTCTTTTCCAAAAAGTTCAATCCTCGAATGGAAACTCATTTAGCTTATGCCTGAGAGTTTTATGTGATTACGAAGGCGATTGCAAAGTTTCAACACTATTTACTAGGTTATAAATTAATTATTCGAACTGATCAACACAGTCTAAAGAGTTTAACTGGTCAAGCTATTCAGACTCCTGAACAACATAAATGGTTGCATAAGTTGTTAGGATATTATTTCTCTATCGAATACAAATCGGCAAAAGACAATATTGTTGCTGACTCTCTTTCTCACTCCTTCTTTATGGGTCGGTCTCATCCTCAATTGGCTATTCTTTTTACTCTTCAAGATGCTTTAGTAGCTGACCCAAGTTGAAAAGCATTGTTGACTTATGTGTCACCAATTGAGCCTCTCATCCTAACTATTATGTTCATGATCACCTTTTCATTTGGAAAGGACGATTGGTTATTCTAGCTACTAGTGAGATCGTTAAAAAATATTGTACGAATATCATAGTTCGCTTGTGGGAGTCATGCTAATTTTGCATGCATGTTGGCTCGTATTTGTGCTCAATTGTAAGGTATGACTCGAGATATTAAAGAATATGTGCAGAATTGTCTTATTTGTCAACAAGCAAAAACCCAAACAGTGTTGCCTCAAAGATTACTCCAACCTTTACCTATTCCAGAGCAAATTTGGGAGGACCTTGCAATGGATTTTATCATCGGGTTGCCCCCCTATGTTGGGAACACTATCATACTTGTGGTCATTGACAAATTATCCAAGTATGCTCATTTTTCCCCTTTAAAGGTTGATTACTCGAGTAAAGTTGTGGCCAAAACTTTCATGAAGTCAGTGGTGAAATTACATGGGTTCCCTAAGACTATTGTTTTTGATTGGGACAAGGTCTTCACAAGCCAATTTTGGTAGCATCTCTTTCGATTGAGTGGCATTTCGCTCAACATGTCTTTCGCATACCATCCGTAAAATGATGGGCAATTAGAAGCCGTGAACAAATGCCTTGAAATGTACTTAAGATGCTTTACATTTGTAACACCAAAGGAATGGGTTAAATTGTTACCTTGGGTTGAGTACTGGTATAATACAACCTTCCATACAAGTTTGGGCATGACGCCATTCAAAGTCGTATATGGTCGTGATCCTCCCACTATGGTGAAATATAACCCTGCTAGTAATGATCCAATTCCAGTTCAAGAACAATTACTGCAACAAGATTATATCCTCAGTCAATTAAAGAAGAACCTGCAGCGAGCTCAGCAGTATATGAAAAAGTATGTAGATCAAAAACATCAATTTGAAGAGTGGAAGGTTGGCGACACGGTACTAGTGAAGCTCCAACCGTATCGGCAACATTCCATTGTTTTGAGGAAGAATCAAAAGCTTAGCCTTTGATATTTTGGATTGTTTCCCATCATTGATTAAGTAGGTTATGTGGCATAAAAGCTTTTGTTGCCCTCTAATGCTAAAATACATCTCCTCTTTCACGCATCTCAATTGAAACTTTGTAAAGGTGATCATGTGCAACCATATGTCCACCCCTAATTACCTTTGGTGACTTCTATCATGTCCTACAACCTACTACCATTTTGGACTCTCAAGTGCTTACTAAAGGTTCTCAACATGTTCGTCAGCATCTATTTCAGTGGGAAGGCTTTGATGTGTCCCAATCAACTTGGGAAGATCACAAAGTGTTGCAACAAGCTTAACCTGGCCTCAACCTTGAGGACAAGGTTGCTTTTAATGGGGGAGGAATTGTAAGCCATTCAATAACAAGTAGGGGCAAATGAGGAAGATCAGAAGAATTATGATGAAGAATGCGTCGTAGCTGATCCTCTAAATCAAGGAGCTCGAGAGCCAAAATAACTAACACTAGGCTGAGTGGATATGATTTGGCCTAGCAAGTGGCATTTAAGTTCTGTTAGGGACGTAAGAGAGGGGGTGGAATGAGTATGGAATTCTTCTCTCCAAAACCTTGACTTTTTTGTTAGAATTTATTCTCTCTCTCCTTTTCTGCCTTTTGGTTATCCATGTTCGACTGCAATCATCGTTTTAGTTTTTCACCCATAATAATACAATGAGATTACGAGAATATTTTAACAAATTTTCTTTCCTCATTTTAGCTTTTCACCCATAATAATACAATGAGATTACCAAAATATTTTTACAAATTCTCTTTTCTTTTGGTATTCTTTTATGCACTTGTTCATCTATTTTCATTTTGACTTTTCATATACATCACAGTATCTTAACAAATTAACAAATTTAGTAATTGATTATGGAAAGGATTGTTTGATGTGAATAACGTGTCCACTTGTATTAGACAATTTCTTTAGAAAACTGGTTTACACTTCCAGAAAATGGTTTAGATGCTATAGTTTCAAAACAAGGTCTAAAAGACAATAATTTTGTATAAAAGAAGTGATAATTATAACTTCCAAAATTTAAAACATGTTCAAATTCATTACATTAATTTTTTTTTTTTACATATCAGTCTATGGTACTTAAAATTCATTTTGAACACATAAGATTACTACAGTAAATTTTCTTTCATAATAATTTGTTTTAAAAATTTTTGGATTCAATTTATAAAATAAGACTGCGCACGTTATATTTTATTTAGGAACTGCGTAGCTGTAAATATTATAATATTCTTGGTTGGTATGTTAATTGTTTACACATATTTACATATAATTACCAACTATTTACACCCTATAAGTAGATTATACGTATTTCGTTTTTATCAAATAATGAATATACAACCACCCAAGATTTGCTATTATTAAAAATTAAAAATTAATTACATTCCGGAGGAAATGAAATTTGAATCATCTACTCCAAAATCAATTTATAATTTTTAGTCTATATTATTAATCTAAAGCAATTTTTAATGCAGAAATCATATACATCCATGTAAATGACTGTTTTTTTTTCCAAGAAAAAGAAAAAGAAAACTCTGATAAGGGAAATATGTGGGAGCTCCACCTATTAAGAGTTCAATTCACCCATTTCAAATAGAATTATAACTTTTTTTTTATCAGCTATCATTCTAAGAAACTCTCTATAGCAAACAATGCATTACTAAATGGAAGAAAGAAGAATGGATATTTAGATACATGCTATTGAATTTGAACTTCAGAAGGTAACATATAAAGTCACCACATGTAATACAATACAGTCCAGGCCTCCAAAAACCTGATATGAGAAGGCCAACTTAAAGAAAGAAAACTTTGAATCAGTAAAATAGGACATCAACATAGTAAATTACTAGGAAACTGCAACATTTACTCTTTCTCACTTGGTGGCTTGTGCAATTATATTACTTAATGAGCTGGCTTCTCAAGAAACATAACATTGAGAAAGAGACTTCTCAAGAAAAATATTAATGCTTAGTCTAGTACATTGAACAAATAAGTTAGAAATAGAAGTGGTATGATTGAAGAAAACAGAGAAATATGATGAGAACTTTTATTTGATTCTTATTATTTATTTGTTATCAATAATGTTATTTTATACATAGTGTTTTTAATTATAAACCTCATAATCAACTATTGAGTGTTTTAATATCATATATACAAGTCAGTGAATTATGCTGTGCTCCATTCCCACTTTCCATGCGTTTCTTCATTCTTTTTTCTTTCAAACCAAACCACAACCTCTTTCCTTTTTTTCTCTTTCCTTCCTCTTCTTTCTCCTCTTTCATCTCATTCAAGCCAACTGATAGGAAAAGAGAAAATTTGTTCCATACCTGTGCTGCTATCAATCTTGCAACTATTCTCTTGCTGGACTCTTGAAGCTCACCAGCTATTAGAATTTCATCTAGTATATAGTATGCCTTCGTCAATGCAAAATCAAAACACAAACCACTTATCAGAAAGCGTCTTACTTCACAAAAACAAACTAGCATTTCATAAACCAAAATTATATTAAAAAAATCAATTGTTAAGGCTAGTTAATCATTAGTGCTGTAGACGGAGAGTTTAGATCACTCTTGGCCTACAAGCCTAAAGTTTCACAATACTTAAGAATCAAAACCAGACCATTTATAAACAACTTTCAAGGTACACGGTGTAATAGGGACCACAATTCATTTTTTTTTATATTATTTATGATATTTTTTATAAACAAGTTAAAAATATTGTTTTAATTTGTGTTTCTTCAAATTAAATATGATATATAATACAAATATATATCAAAGGTATTGTTATTAGTTTTTATTGGTGTGCTACCTTTACTATCAAAGCGTATGCTCCTAATCAATCTTATTGCCATATTTATGTGTACTTTTCTAATTGGCAATCTAATTGAATAAAATAGATTGTAACATTAGAGTGACTAACTAAATGATCTCATATCCCTTTCAGAAAATTACTCCATCCGTTAAACTAACTTAAAGTTGGAACAATTTCAAAAAGGAAATAATACGAAAGGTGAACAAATAGCTACTGTTTCAACTTATGAAGATGCTATGAGCACGTACAAACCTTGTGAAAGTTGAATATTAAGTCCAGTTCACAGACCTGCAAAACATGAAACAATCATTATAAAAACTTCTTAGAATAATCGGATAATATCTGAAGTAGAGCTGTCAAAACGGGTAACTCGACCCGACCCGACTCGACCCACTACGGATTGATCACTTAGTGAGTTAATCCTACCCGGCTCACTTATTAGCGAGCCAACAAAATTCCAACCCGACCAGGCCCACCGTGGGTTGGTGAGTTAAACGGATTGGCTCACGAGCTCACTTAATTTAAAAAATATAATTTTTTTATTTTTTTTTAGTCAAAACTAGATTATAATTCTAATTAAAATTTAAATAAACTTTAATACAATCCAAATACAAACCAAAATCACAAAAATACAAATTAACTATGTGTTGGCTAAAGAAACAAACCTAACATGACCCAAATACAAAGTCCAACTTAGCAAAAAATACTTGTGTGACCCTTTATTTGCGGGTTGGTGAGCCAACCCAGCCAACCTAGCTCACTACTGGTTCAACCCGGGTGAGCCGGGTTCTAGGTGAGTTGGGTCAAACATCAATCTGTATTGAAATTTGTAAAAAAATTTCAACCCAACCCGAACCTGTGGTGAGTCGGGTTGACTCGCGGGTTTCAACCCATTTTAACAGTTCTACTCTGAAGTCAATCAATTAGTGTCCATCAAATGTGAAAGCTTATGACAACTCACACTGCCAAAACAGCGGTCAAGGATTTCCACAAAATAATGGATTATTTCGAGGATTTCCAATTCATTGTCATCTTGATCAATACACATGCAGAAAAAAGACTAGCATACCTGCACCAGATATGCATTAGTTCAGACTCGGTTAATTAACACAACACACAGAAGGGTTGCCCAGAAAACGAGTTGAAATAACGACAAAAAGCTACTCTGCTACAATACCTTTTATAAACAGCATTATATCCTCGCCATTCTACAAAATTACTTTGCTTGGGAGCACGGGCAAGAATCATTCCACTGATCTCACGGATTACCTTTCACCAGATAAAATTACATGTAAATTCGCATCGCAAGGATAATTACTTTGCAGAATGCAATATGATCAACACGCAATAGCCATGCTAACACCATCTTTGTCTATGTAATATGAAAACGAAAATAGTATCTGAGGTAAAATTTATATACTCTGCTCAAAATTTACAAATACTTTAGGAAATAGAGATTTTAATAAATTGTCAAGTACTACGATATATAAATAATGAAAAAGATGAATAGAGAATTTACTAGTTACCTTACTACATTCTTTCTGAGAATAAGGTGAATACCATTTTGTCAGTCTCACCTTCCCTTGGCGACTAATGAGAAGCACAAAGTTGATCTACATAGCAGAGGAATAAAGCATGTTCACTCACATTGGAAATACATAAAGAAGATGCATGTTGCAAAACAAAAATCTGCACTTAAGGATTATATTTAGTCCTAATTACAATGGGGAAAGAGATCCTATTCCTATCATCTTAAATTTGCCTACTTTTTTGCTAAAAGTATAAAAGAACATTGGCAAGCCCCTCCATAAGACACCAAATCAAGTTCAAATATATCAATTTTTCAGCAAGCTTGAGGACATGCACAAGCAATCACAAAAAACTCAGCACTATTCAGCAGATATCACCTAGACAACAGATTAATTTATTTACACAGTTAATTACCAATTTAACACAAAATGAAAAAGCCACAAAGGAATCAAAAAGGGTACAATGTTGATGACCTAGTTTATTTTTTTCCAATAAAGGGAAACCAGTACAAAGCCTGTTCCTACCTAACAAGGTCTAGGTAATGTATAAACACAGCTTTATCCTTGCTAGTATCAAAGCTGCTACAACGATTTCAATCTGTAACCTTCATGTTAAGGCCCCTTCCACTGGCTCGTTTTTCCCCAACCACAATTGCCGCTTCATCATCATGGCCAGCCTCAAAAATGCTATAGAAGGATAAGCTTTGTTTTGAAACTTTTACACAATGTATCCTATACCAATATGAATTCTCAAAAACTATAATAATTACTCAAAATTAATGACAGGTAATTAACAAAAAGAAAGTCACAGATTTCTTAAACAACATTTGCAAATAAATACTACCAGAAAAAATCAAATACAAGTTTCCTAGATAGGAATCATCAATTATCAATCATCACTTTTTTAAATCCAAGACTTAATCATTTTCACTAATAATATCACTGTAGATTTCATTTTTTGAAAATTGAAATCCCAACATAACCCCAAGAGAGCCCTAATATCTCTATTTGGAGGTTCCTTTTATAATGTACAGAGGTAGCATGTTACATCCCCTACTGCACATGCTATTTGGTCTGCAAAGGCCACCACCCTGTAGTGGGCAAGGGGTTGCCCCACTGCCATGTTGGTGCGACAAATTGGTAGCACAACTACATTGTAACAGTACATATGGCCACATTAAGTATCAATGATCATGACATAACCACAGCTGCAATTTAAAACAACATAAATGATAACATACTCCCTAACACTCTCTTTCGGATACTTCTTCTATCACTGAGTGAAACGTATTAGAAATTATATTTTTTGTGGCTCTCACTTAATATTATCGACTATCTCTGCTGGGTTCACCCACAAAGAACACCAAAGAAGAATATAGAAATTTTGGATCATATATGAAGGTGAAATTGTGGGGTATCTCACACTGACCAGTAACATGGATAAGATAAAGTACTTTCACGTTCGTTTTGCAAAGTTAAGTAAGACTTAAACTCATTCTTTTAGAAAGATATAAGAGTTTGTTCTAATAATATTTGTTGGGCTATCTGGTCACGTATCATGAGACCATTTTTTGGACGGTCCATAAATATATAGTCTCATGTTCACTCTCCAATGTGAAAAGATGTGTTAAAGATCCTACACTGTCTATTAATATGACCAAAAGCAAGAGAATGTTCTCCCGTGGTTGCACTTGATCTCCACAAATACTTGGACAGTCAAAATAGGGGATATCCACAAAAGACGGTCCATACTGTACCAACCGTCTTTTGAGTCTACTAAATCAATATAGTTATCCCTTTTCTAAAAAGCAATGAAATTTCCCATTCAGTGTCAAAATCTAGTACAAGATAACTTTCTTGTTCTTTCTTAATTGGTTGACTCGATGTAGTGAAAAATCTGATAGACAATTGTTCAAAATTTGAGCGCATAAAAAAAGTTTGATGGTAAATTTGTACAGTAATAATAGCACAAAGGTTCTTAACATTTCACATTTACGATTGATTTAAACTTAAATACTTCTTCAACTATTTTCCCTTTCAAATTTAAACTTGGTGCTCACCATTTCCACACAGGTTAATCAAATAATGTCATGAAAAGTTTAAAAGAGCGATCGTCACTCAACTGAAATCTATCCAAAAATCTACAACCTAGTAGTCAAGCATAGATGCTTGGCGTGAACTACAAACTAACATGACCAATTTAAACTCTCAGTATCAAAATTGACCAAAGAGTCCAACAGCGTCAAAATTTTCAAACTGAAATTAAAAACACCACCCAGACGGGTAGAAGGACCTAAAATGCAATCCAAGTGGTAATATTTGTACATAGTTAAATTAGATCTAATTGGGATGAAAATGTTAAAGTTGAAGCACAATCAAAGTGTTATTATGTGAATGAATAACAAAACATAGATTTAAAAGAAATTCGAAAGAAAAGTTCAGAGCACACACCATTTGGAATCTGATAAGAACCTGCAACTTCAATATTCACCAACAATGTCTCTCTGCAAAGAACAGCGCTAGCTTCTCCAAAGCAACTCAAACAGGGATGAAGAAGATGGTGTAGTACTCGAACGTTATAAATAATGTATCATTTCTTAATTGTCATTTTTTAATTACTAAGGTATCTTTTCATACATAAAAATCTATTTATTTATTTAATAAAATAAATAATGGAATATATTCTTTTTATTTTAAAATAATTAAATGATTTCATTTTTCATAAAATAATTATTACATAATTTTTTAACATTCTTTTTACAATTTTTTTAATATAATAAAAATATAAAATATAAATACATGTAAGTAATAACACATGTCTTCTCGCTAAGTAGTACTTAAAATTGAACTTTAGAGAACAAAAACTAAAAACATTTAGGAAAATTTGAATTTAATTGATAAAATAAAACTTTGATAATTTATCATAATTTACCAATGACTTAATGTTAAATTAAAAACTGAATATTAATTAAAATAATTAAAATAATCCGTTAACAATCACTTTAAAGAAAAGAATATTAATTTGATACGTAAATTTATATGTATTATCAAATAAAAAAACTAACAATATCATATAAATAAAAACATGACTATCATTATATCTATATTTAAACTTGATACCATTTGAGATGATGCTATTATTTTTTCTAAAGAGTAAAATAGTAGGTTAAATACACTAAATTCTGAAGTGTCGAGCTTCTCTTTTCCGCTTTCGTCTTGGTCTCTTTATATAGGACTTGGACTAGGCGTTATGTAGCTAAAATCTCTCAAATATCTTTTAAAATAAAGATAAAGATAAATATCATTTATTTTTATAGTGATTATGAATATTTAAAAATATTGGGAGAGATATAGACTATTTGACAAATATAGTTAGTTCATAATATCAATATCTGATATAATTAAATAAATTAATTACTTAAAGATATATGATAAATTATCACCAACTAATATTTTGTATTAATTTTCTAAATTAGCCTTTTACAATCTCCGCAAATTATCTTCTAAATAATCCAATATCTTCAAGATATATTTGTTTATTATGGATCTAAAAAGATTTAAAAAGATCTTTTCTTATTTAAAAAGATTTGGTAGTTATTATCTTTTGATATTTTATGATATAATTAAATAAGATAATTATTTAAAAATATCAAATAAAATATCTAAAGATATATTTTTTCCAAATTATCATAAAGATACAGAAAACCACAAGATCCAATTTTTGTTGTCCGTTTCCTCTCCTTGGCTTAACCAAACTTCTTCAAGTTTTCAAGCTTTTCTTGCCATCTTCATGTAATGCTTGGCTTGGAGTTTTGTGATTTTGATAATTTTCTATTCTTGGATTTATCTTTAAGGTGTCATGAAACTTTAATCAATTTATTTCCTCACCTCCATGAGATCAATTTAGCTAAAACTATACTAACACACCTCAAAATATCCAAAGAATATTTATACAACTAAAAAGTTATTTTTAACATATTTTTGTATCTCATACTCAATAAACCCAATTATAAGAAATCACAATTAAATCAATCTCTTAAGAACAAAATTCAATTAAAAATCTAGAATTAAACATTAAATGAGGGCAAAAATGCGCACTTATCAAAGTGAAGTTAATATTTTATGTGATTGTGAGATGAGTACTGATATGCATTATCATGTTTTGCATTACTGAATTGATGATATGTTATGAGCATGTCTCTATGAATGCTTTTAGATCAATGTGAGCATGTCTCCATGAGTGCTTCTAAGTGTATGGGTATAATGAGACGAGTGTGAGCATGTCTCCATGAGTGCTTCTAGGCATTTGAGTATGATGAGACGAGTGTGAGTATGTCTCCATGAGTACTTATAGGCGTCTGAACATGTCCCTATGAATGCTCTAAGGTGAATGAATGCTCTAAGAATAGTGTGAGCATGTCTTCTGTGTGCTCTTAGACGTTTAAGATGATGTTTTAAGGCAAGTAGATCTAGGACTAGAGTGCCATAATCTACTGAATATTGTGTTGTGATGTATGTGATATTGATAATTCTTTGATTGCAATATTTTTTTTATTAGCTTACCCTTGTGTTTGTGGTTTCTACCTACAATGATCGTGTATGTGCACAAAGAGCATATGATGAAGATATTTTGGATGTATAACAAGGATAGACAAGTGATGAGTCTAGGCTTCCAACTTGCTTATCATTTTCTTTTTATTCATATTACTAAAAATTATCATGTAGAGACCGATTGATTTTGTTTTCTCAATTTCAATAAAGATCGGTTTAAGTATTTTATTTTTAAATAATAAGATTTTGGAAGTGGTTATTGTATAGTAGACCATAGACAATAATACTTGAACTCATTTCATTCATTAGAGGAGTTCAAAATTTGGTGTATTAAACAATATCAATTTTAACCTATTAAACGACTTAAAATTTAACTATTAGATGACATGTTTTAAACTATTAGATGATAAGTTAACTATTTGACGACTCAAATTTTAAAGAAAAAGTTCTTTTAGAAAATTCAGATTTCCGAAAGGCCCAAATTATTTGTTATCTATAACTAAATGACTTTAAAGTGTTAAGAAAAATAGGTATGTGGTAAAATATAAGTTTTTCCCTGTCTTTCTTTCGGAATTTGTTTCACTGTAAACTAGTAGCAAATGATAGTTATGTCTAACTCAACTAAAGATGAAAGATTTTGTAAAACTGTGTTGTTGTCAACTTGTATCTTATTAAATAAGTTTTTCCGTCTTTCTTTCGCAATTTGTTTCACTGCAAACTAGTAGCAAATGATAGTTATGTCTAACTCAACTAAAGATGAAAGATTTTATAAAACTGTGTTATTGTCAACTTGTATCTTATTAAATAAGTTTTCAACTTTTTTTTTAATAGAAGTATCATTTTCTGTTTTCATTTTTCTTTATAATTTCATTTTAACGTCTTTCTTTTTAAAGAATAATAATTTTATTGATTAATAAGAATTTAGATGAAAAAGTAAAAAATAATAAATTATCCATAAAATAATTGTTTGATAAAAGCAGTCAGCCACTTAGAGACATGAAAAAAAAATCAGCTTTTCATATTTAAAAAAATAAGTATAATTGATAAGCAATAATTAATACCGCGTTAAATTTTATAATATAATTTTTTTCTCAACAATGAAAAGTAAACAGTGGAAGTATTTTAGTTTAATCGTAAAACAAGTTTTGTTATTAATTTTTGAATTAATAGAGTTAATATACAATCCTCTTTTCTTCAAATTAATAGAGTTTTAACCATGCAAGTCACAAGGTTTTGAATTATCAAGGACTAGCAAACCATAACTAAATTTCTTAATGACTAATTTGGAGATTGTTATAGATGTATAAATACAATTGAAAGACTTTGTAAGCACTAAATGATATTGAATCGAACTACACTCGTGCATAAAATATCTTCAAAGAATGGGGATGCAAGTCAACCAGTAGAACCACTGAAAGATGACAACAATATAAACCCTGAAACTACTGTGATTTACACTTCCATGATAAAATTAGAAAGAAAAGCTTCCCAGACCACTGTTTAGACCTAGGTCACGGAATTGACCTTTCTCATAAGGTTTTTAATTGCAGAATCCAGCTTGGCTCTCATCTGGGGGGAAAGACTACCCCCTGAATTCTCCAGGACTGATTCCATCATCTGCAGCCCCTGCTTCATGTCCTGAAGGGAAGGAGGTGTTTCACCCAGCATTGGCAAAGTAAATCCAGTTTGTTGTGTAGGGGTCACACCAGGCACTGCCACAGCCATAGTTGGCTGATTAGGGGTCACACCAGGCATTGCCACAGCCATAGTTGGCTGATTAGGGGTCACACCAAGCCTTGCCATAGACAAAATTGGCTGGGTAGGGGTTTCACCAGGCATTGCCATAGACCCAGTTGGTTGAGTAGGCGTTAAACACGGTATTGCCTTAGACCCAGTTGGTTGAGCAGGGTTTACACCAGGCATTGCCACAGACCCAGTTGGTTGAGCAGGGGTTAAACCAGGCATTGCCATAGATCCAGTTGGTTGAGTAGGGGTTAAACCAGGCATTGCCATAAACCCAGTTGGTTGGGCAGGGATCACGAGTTGCTCCACAGGTGGACAGGGTGCAGAAGAACGATGGAGCTTGTAATCAACAAGAGTAGAACCAAAGGCAAATTTGTTCTGCTCTAAACTATGAAATGCAGCAGCAGCATCTTTACTTCTGACAAAAACTACTTGAGCACTACCAATGTCTTTTAGCAACTGAGTTTCTGATGTCTTCAAGGGACCAAAACGGTAAAAGGTTGTCATTAGATCTTCTTTTGATGGGATATAGGCTACGGGGGCAAATTGTAGGAGAAGACAATTTCCAAGTGATTCACAACCGTCCTTCCGTCTCCTGTTAATAGCAGTTTTGATAGGCCTTGAACAAGCAGGTAAGCTCGACTGCTCGGGTTTCAATTCATTTGAAGTGAAATTGACAGTATCAAATTCTGTGCTGATTGAATTGCATTCAGCACCAGAACAGTTCAGATCAGGTATCTCTACAACAAATTTAGTATTGAGAAGCTTTTCTGCTGCCATTTCTGTGCTATCCATCTGCCTAGGTTCCCCTAAAGCAAGTTTAGTATTGAGAGGCTTCTCTGCTGCCTTCTCCATGCTATTGTTCAGCCCTGTTTGCTCTACAGCAAGTTCAGTATTGGGATTCGCTTCTGCTGCTTTCCCCAAGCTATTGTGAGGCACTCCTGCTCCTGCTGCTTTCTCCATGCTGTTATTTAATACTGTTTTACTTACCAGGACAGTATCAGCCTCCGCCTTAGTAATTACCGACAAGCTATTATCATTAATCCTACCAATAGGCCCTTTTTGGGAAACACAAGACCCTGGATTAGTAGATATGAAAAGTAGTTCTTCCTTATTTCCACTTTTATTTCTCTGAGGAATATCAACAGGCACAGGAGGGGATGTAAACTGCAAATCTACTACCAGTGAACTGCATTTAAGCTTTTTGGCATCTGTACACACCGAAGTAATTTGAGCACTTTCATTCTCTTGTGCTTTTATCTTTTTCCTCCTTTTATACACAGTCTTTCCTTCGGAAGCAAGGCAACTGAGATTTGGTGAAGTTTGAGGGGTTGAGCTGTATTTGCTGCTTCCCCCAATTAAATTTGTCTTAACATTTTGCAGCTGTTGCCCCAAAGTTGCTTCTTCCATCTTCCTCTTTTGTTTCATTTTTTTCCCAGGCATCTGAGAGTCAAAGGTAGATGTGCTTGCATTCACATCTGATAGACCACTGAGTGATTTTCTCTTCCGCCTAACTGCACTTTCCCTTTTATTGTTCTTTCTCTTCTTACTTACAGTATCTGGCAAATCATTACCCACAGGTTTCCCCAGTTCTTGTGCATTAACTTGTAAGGTAGCAAGTTCAGCCTCATCACAATAGTTTGATATTCTATATCTGCAAAAGAACTGCTCAACTAAGCCAAAGCTCTCCTTCCCAACAGGAAACATACAATCAACGGCTGTAGAAAAAAGTCCTGAGAGTACATCAACCATAGATGCATTCATGAATTCCGGACTGCTAGACAGATTATTACAGCTGATGAACTTTCTGTACCAGTTCTTTCGGAACCTCTTGCTACCCAATTTAGCATTCAAAGAAGATATATTTGCAGGGCTAGTGGCAAAACTTGAAGCCCCTCTTTTCCGAGATGGACATTGTGTCTTCAAGTTTTCAGTTTCAGCACATAAATCGTTTTGTTTTGATCTAAGGTTTGTATATGGGTAAGACAGGTACTTGCTCTTTCTTCGATCTCTGGAATCAAAGCCTGCTGCGAAGGAAAAAATTTGCTCAATCAATATTTTGTAGCTAGCCAATTGAAAGCATGAGGCCATGTGTATCACACTGTTAAACAGTTGTCAATCTATATTCACAATCATTCGGCGCATGATAAGATGATGAACATGAAGAAGCCACACAGGATACCAACATTCAATAAAGCAAGTTATATGATACATAAACATAAGCCCTCCTACGCTTGTTCCACACATGAATCAAGCACCAATTGAGAGGAAGATATCAAATAGGAATAAAACGCAAACCAAAGGTCCACTTTTGAAAGATCATTTTCTCTAAGCAGGTAAAAGGGTCATATATCAGAATCATGAAATATACAGAACATATCTAAGCTCTACCACTAAAATGATTTGTGCACAAAATAATCGATAATAAATTTAACATTGGAAGGTATGGGAAAGTGATTCTCAACGCAAACTAAGAAACCACTCCTTGTTTCTCCCCTATCTGATCTTACAACACAATGGATTGTTTAAATCTAAGTAGAACTTCTTATATCAGAAAGAGTTAATTATGAAGGAAAAAACTACCTTACAGTTAGAAAAAGTATACAAATGTGGGTTGCCTAAATGTGATATGACATAATAGAGCCCAATTTAGAATCACTATAAAACCTAAGGCGGGTTTCCTTCATCACCAGTGGAGATACTCAGATTATTTAAAAACCTGTACAGAAGTAGAAAACCAAATTTCCATACAGAATACCCTACAACCAAAATAACTCACAATCACCATAGATAATAAGTTCAACACCAAAATCTTACAGCCTCCAAGTTTTCTCTGGGTTTCTTCGTGCATGATGGTGTTTCCGGTCCCTTTTGTCTCTTCACTAACATCAGTGTCTGCTCTTCCTAAGGTCAAAACCATATCCATTGCCGGTTGCTAATAAAATAAACTGCCTAATACAACATGCAAAAGAAGACACAAGAAGGGTGAGAAAACTACTTGCAGAGAAACAAAAATGAAGAAGAATGAGACCAATATTTTGAATGGCTTCCACATAACAAAACAAAGAATCTCTTACCAATTTCTCTCTCTCAATCAATTCCAGAAGCCATCAACGCCTGCATCAAAAAGAAAAATTTAGAAAAATTGATTATACACACTCTCGCACTAAAAAGGCATGGAAAAGAAAACAACAACATATTGCATCAATTTAAGAGTTGGCATCCATTATTATAATTTCAAAAACAAAAAAGCGAAAAAATTTAACATTTCCAAGATAAATTAATTTTGTTATAAAAGAACAAAAAATAACAAAAGAAACTCACACCCAATATTTTAATATTTTCAATAAATGATATGATGATTTAGCAGAACAAAAGCACTGCATGTAACGGGGCTATTGACTTCAACCTAAACGACCAAACAAAAATCAAAGTAACCCACCTCTTCAGCATTTTGTTGTTGAGAAAATTAAAAATAAACTCCGTTATGGAAAATCTTCGAGTAACAGAACGATTTTGGCGGAAGCAAATAAAGGAAAATACATATAGAAACGGGAGAGAAAAATAAGACCCCAAGATTGAATAATGAATTACAAACTTTCACAAAGTTTGGAGAGAGGAAGAGAGAAGAGTTGAAGAAAAGGAAAGAAAAGGGAAAAATGTGACTCACCTGATCTGAGTCCAGTGAGAAAGAGTGAATAAAATAGAAGAGAATGCAAACAGTGACAATGACTATGGTGCGTGAGTAAAATTGTTTATATATAATACATGGGAAAAAACAGTGGCAGAAGGTTTGTTACATCTGTGTTCTGTATGGGCTGGACTTTTTGTTTGATAACAACGATTAGATATGATAAAAACGATTAGATAGCTGTTTAAAATAATACCAAAATAATATGTATATATATGAAAAAAATAATAATGAAAGCTGTTATATCTATGTTTAGTTTTGGTGGACATTTTATTTAATATCAAAAATTAAACGACTGTTTAATATAATTTATAATAATATATAAAGAGATATTTTTTTTTTCATAATTTGATATTTTCGTTTTAACTTTAATTATTACTTTAAAATCTTTTTTATCTTTAATCGTTATATTCAAAAGTTTTCATATGTACATATTTTACTTTTCAGACTTTTTATTTAGTTATATGTTTCTTATTTATTTTAACTCAAATTTTTATGAAAATTATAAAAATCAAACACAGAAACAAAATATATATATATATATATATATATATATATATATA